>Ga0208613_1000065_pt1 | contig 43417 bp, 31 predicted proteins | sample CryBogmetaGMA6M_FD_184543 | JGI IMG/M metagenome (GOLD analysis project Ga0208613, IMG submission 184543) | Freshwater microbial communities from Crystal Bog, Wisconsin, USA - MA6M (SPAdes) | ecosystem: Environmental > Aquatic > Freshwater > Lake | place: Crystal Bog, Wisconsin, USA | collected... | reverse complement strand
CCCTCCCCCTCCCAGGAAAGAAAAATGCTGTAACTGGATCGCTTCAGTAAAGGTTTTAAAGAGCTGGGGATACATTGATACCAATGGCGTCTACCAGATCAACCTGCAGTTCGATGATGTCGAGAACTTTTACGACGGACTTGCAAGGGTAAAGAAAATGCATGACTGGGGATATATCGATATCAAAGGGATGTATGTTATCAACCCACAGTTTGACGCGGCCCAGGATTTCAGCGAAGGTCTTGCAAGGGTATATAAGTTCAAAAAATGGGGCTACATCGATAAGAAAGGAATGATAGTGATCGATTACCAGTTTGCCGAAGCCTCTGATTTCCATGATGGTTTGGCGAAGGTAAGACAAGGCCTTTCCTGGGGTTATATCGACACCAAAGGGAAATTTATCATCAATCCTCAGTTTTCCGCCCTTGGGGAATTTGCCGAAGGCCTTGCCAAGGCAAAATTAGGCAAGGACTGGGGCTTTGTGGATCAGACCGGGCGCTGGGTGATCAGCCCCCAGTTCACCGATGTGGAAGATTTTCACGAAGGTTACGCAAGAATAAGAAAAGGAACCCAGTGGGGTTTTATTGATAAAACAGGGGCCTATGCAGTCAGCCTTCAGTTCGAAGCGGCAGGTGATTTTTACAACGGCATTGCCAGGGCCAAAAAGCAGCATGAATGGGGTTATATTGACGACAAAGGGACCTGGAAAGTAAATCCCCAGTTTGAGGAAGCCGGAGACTTTATTGAAGGACTGGCAAGGGTCCGTAAAGGCCATGCCTGGGGTTATATTGATGCAACAGGCAGCTATGCCATCAACCTCCAGTTCGAAGGGGCAGAGGATTTCTGCGGTGGGACTGCAAGAGTAAAAAAGGTGACCAAATGGGGTTTTATTGACAAGACCGGGAAGTATCTTACCAATCCCCAGTTTGATGAAGCCGGGGACTTCAGTCATGGTTTTGCCAGGGTGCGGAAAACCACCAAGTGGGGCTATATCAACAGTGCTGGCAGCATCATTGTAAATTATATGTATGACCAATGCGGCAGTTACAGCAAGTGATTACAGGCTGAAGCTGCTATAAATAAATTTGGTATTACTACAAAGGCAGAGCCCTTTTCCCGGATTCCGCAGCAAGCTTCCGGGAATGTACCGGGAGAGACTATAAAATAATTAAAAAAAAATCCCTTTTTTCTTGCAAAAGGGATTTTTTTTGTATTATCTTTGTTATGTATTTATTAGGATTCGTTCAGTATTAATCCAAAATAACATAAAATAACATGAGGCATCAGAAAAATCCTGGCCTTATCCTGAGTGAGTTTACTCTCGAATTGGTCCCCCGCCAACCGGCCGTTTATGCAATCCTTTCCGATGGAGAATCCGGTTCCAGCAATAAACGCTGCAGGTATGTGGGTTTCACCGAAAACCTCAGGGATTCGGTACTGAAACATTTCCAGCCCGGTGAGCCTATTGTGCCTTTACGATATTTCATGCTTTCTTCAAAGCTGAAATACCTGCTTTATGAACTTCTTCCTACCACCGATACAAGCATTTTGTACAAGAAGACTGAAGAGTGGATGGAAGAGTTTAACATGGCTTCTTCCTCCCAGGAAAAAGAAGATGCAGCTCAAGTGCATTTTGCATAAAGATCAGGGTGAATTTTGATTTTATAAGAAATCTGCTTATCTTTGCAGCGGATTTAATTTGATTCAGTGATGACGAGGGGACGAAAGTCCCCTCGTTTGCTGAATAAAGCGGGGTAACCTTGCCGCATCGCGGAATTCTTGAACAACCCGCTCCTTGATCCGAAGTCGTTAATAATATGATAACTGAGAAGCAGCTTACCGGCCTGATTGAAGAGTACTTTAAGGGATCCGACAAATTCCTGATCGAGCTTAACCTTAAATCGTCGAACCGCATCATGGTATTCATTGACGGGGATCATGGTGTGCTCATTGAAGATTGCCAGAAACTGAGCAGGTATATTGAACAGGCTCTTGACCGCGACACTGAAGATTTCGACCTGACGGTGTCATCGGCCGGGGCCGACAGGCCATTTCGCGTACTGAGGCAGTACCAGAATCACCTTGGAAAGGTTCTTGAGGTGGCTACCGTGGACGGCATGAAAATGCAAGGTCTTCTGATGCTGGCAAATGAGGAAGGAATTAAAATTGAACAAGAGATAAAAAAATCAAAGAAAGAGATTGAGAAGCAGGAAGTGGCGCTGAAATTTGCTGAAATAAAATCAGCGAAAGTCGTTATCAGCTTTAAGAAAACCTGATTTCGCTTTTCGCCTTTCGCTTTTCGCTATTTAACATTGTAAAACTTAAAATCATAATACAGTACCCCAATGGAAACTTTAAACTTAGTCGAAACCTTTTCGGAATTCAAAGAATTCAAGAACATCGACCGTGAAACCATGATGCGTATCCTGGAAGAAGTCTTCAAGCATATGCTTTCCAAAAGGTTCGGATCAGCCGATAATTTCGACATCATCGTAAATATTGACAAAGGTGACCTTGAAATCTGGAGGAACCGCACTATTGTCGAAGACGGGACAGTCGAAGATGAGAATACACAGGTCGCCTATTCCGACGCCATCAAGATCGAACCTGATTTTGAAGTGGGAGAAGAACTTTCGGAAGAGATCAAGCTTGTTGATTTCGGAAGGCGGGAGATCCTGGCTATTCGCCAGAACCTGATCTCGAAGATACAGGAGTATGAAAAGAACAACATCTACCTTAAATACAAGGATAAGATAGGCGAGATCATCTCGGGTGAAGTATACCAGGTGTGGAAGAAAGAGATCCTGGTCCTTGACGACGAAGGGATAGAGCTCATCCTTCCCAAATCGGAACAGATACCCGTCGATTTTTATCGCAAGGGTGATACCATCAGGGCGGTTGTTTCAAAAGTAGAAATGAAATCGAATAATCCAGTCATCATTCTCTCCCGCACTACGGAAGCCTTCCTGGAAAGGCTGTTTGAGGCAGAAGTCCCCGAGGTTTTTGACGGGCTTATCCAGATTAAAAAGATTGTCCGCGTACCGGGTGAAAGAGCAAAGATCGCGGTTGAATCATACGACGACCGTATCGATCCTGTCGGTGCATGCGTCGGAATGAAGGGCTCCCGTATTCACGGCATCGTGAGGGAGCTTAAAAATGAGAATATTGACGTGATCAATTTCACGACCAATCCTTCCCTTTACATCCAGCGTGCACTAAGCCCTGCAAAGGTCACTTCGATCATCATCAACGAAGAAGAGAAAAAAGCTGATGTTTATATGAAGCCCGACCAGGTTTCACTGGCCATCGGTAAAGGAGGTTTTAACATCCGCCTTGCAGGAAGGCTTACAGGGTATGAAATAGACGTTTACCGCGATACTGACGTTGATAACGAAGATGTGGATCTCGTCGAATTTTCCGACGAAATCGATCAGTGGATCATCGACGAGCTCAAGACCATTGGATGCGATACTGCCAAAAGCGTACTCGACCTTGATGTTGAAGAACTTGTAAAACGTACCGACCTCGAAGAAGAGACGATCAAAGAGGTCATCCGCATATTAAAAGCTGAGTTCGAATAAAAATCATAATTTTGCCGCATGAGTGAAGGCATAGCACAGGTCAGGTTAAGTAAAGCCGCGAGAGAGTTCAATATCGGTATCGCTACCGTAGTGGAATACCTTTCGAAGAAAGGGTTTACTGTAGACCGTGACCCCAATGGTAAACTTAGTGAGGAAATGTATAATCTCCTCCGGAAAGAGTTTGCCACAGAGAAACAGGTAAAAGAAGAATCCAAGAAGATTGAACTGGCCTTTGCTTCGCACCAGACAATTACTATTGAGGATAAAAAGACTGCGACCAAGGAAAGAGAAAAGGAACGCGAGGATCTCTTTATCAAAAATGTATCCCTGGATTACGACAAGCGGCAATCGGAACAGCCTAAGAAGCCAAGGGAAATTCCTGTCAAGGAAACTCCCAGGGAAGCTCCGAAACCTGAGCCAAAACCTGTTGAACCTGTAATACCACCTGCCGAGAAAGTACACGTTGCCGAATCTGCGCAAAAGGAAGAGGAAAAACCGGTAAAGAAAGCTCCCGAGCCTGTCGTTGCAGAGGAAAAAGCTGTTGAAACAGAGGAAAAAGCAGAAGAAAAGCGTTCAAAGAAAACCGATACTAAAGAAGAAGAGGCTGTTGCCGGAGAACAAGAAAAGAAGACAGATAAAACTGTCGGCGACCTGAAGATAATCGGCAAGATGGATCTCGGATCATTTGAGAAAAAGCCTTCGAAAAAGGGTAAAGAAAAACCTAAGAAAGAAGAGCTTCCCGAACCTCCTGTCACAGAACCTGCAGTGACAGAGCCGGTTGAGGTCAAAGTTGAACCTGAGCCTGTTCAGGAAATTATTGAAGAAGTTATTTCGGAGCCGGTTGCAGAAAAGGTTGAGACCAACTTCCTGGCTATGGCAAAGATCAAACTTGAAGGCCCGACTATCCTGGGGTCAATGATCCTGCCTGAACCGAAAAAATTTGAAAAGAAAAAGCAGCTGGTTGCTTCTTCTTCCGATGACGCCATCAAATCAAAGAAGAAAAAGCGTAAGCGCATTAAACGTACCGGCGGCGAAGTAGTAACGCCTGAGGCTCCGAAAACGACCGACAACAAGCCTCATTATGTAAAAGATAAAAAATACACCAGGGAGATCCAGAAGCCAGAGGTCACCCAGGAAGATATTGAACGCCAGATCAAGGAAACGCTTGCAAGGCTGAGCCCGAGCGGGAAATCGAAATCATCGAAATACCGCCGTCAGAAGAGGGAAGAAGTAAGCCAGAAGATGCAGCAGGAACAGGAAAGGATAGAAGAAGGCAAAAAAGTCATCAAAGTCACCGAGTTTGTTACTGCAAATGAATTGGCCAACATGATGAACGTCAGTGTTACCGAGATCATTTCGACCTGTATGTCGCTTGGGCTTTTTGTCTCAATCAACCAGAGGCTTGATGCAGAAACGCTGACTCTTGTCGCCGATGAATTCGGTTACAAGCTTGAGTTTGTAAGCGTGGAAGTGCAGGAAGCGATCGACGGGCATAATGTCGAGGACAATCCTGAAGATATCCGTGACCGTGCGCCTATCGTGACAGTGATGGGCCATGTTGACCATGGAAAGACAAAATTGCTTGACTTTATCCGCTCAACCAATGTGGTTGCTGGTGAAGCCGGTGGTATCACCCAGCATATCGGGGCTTATGAAGTTGTTCTTGAGAACGGGAAAGCCATCACATTCCTTGACACTCCCGGCCACGAAGCTTTTACTGCCATGCGTGCAAGAGGAGCCAAGATTACCGATGTTGCAATTATCGTTATTGCTGCGGATGAAACCGTTATGCCCCAGACTAAGGAAGCTATCAACCATGCCATGGCAGCCGGTGTCCCTATCGTTTTTGCCATCAATAAAATAGACAAGCCGAACTCCAACCCCGAAAAGATCCGCGAGGAGCTTTCAAAGATGAACATCCTTGTTGAGGAATGGGGAGGTAAATACCAGACCCAGGAAATTTCGGCAAAGACAGGACTGAACGTGAACGTATTGCTTGACAAGGTGCTGCTTGAAGCTGAAATGCTTTACCTGAAGGCCAATCCTTCGCGTCTTGCCATTGGAACAGTCATCGAATCTTCTCTTGACAAAGGCCGGGGCTACGTTGCGAAGCTCCTGGTCCAGAACGGGACCATGCATATCGGCGACATTGTGCTTGCAGGTGCAACCTACGGAAGGATCAAAGCCATGTACAACGAGCGAAACCAGGCTATCAAAGAGGCAGGACCTTCAGCTCCCGTACTCATGCTTGGTCTTAACGGCGCACCCCAGGCAGGTGACAGCTTCAATGTCATGACCGATGAAAAAGAGACAAAGAATATCGCTACCAAGCGTCTGCAGCTCCAGCGTGAACAGGGACTGAGGACCCAGAAACATATCACTCTTGATGAGATTGGCCGCAGGATTGCGATCGGCGAATTCAAAGAGCTTAATATTATTGTCAAGGGAGATGTTGACGGTTCTGTGGAAGCCCTCTCCGACTCCCTGCTTAAACTCACCAATGAAGAGGTGGCTGTTAATGTTATTCATAAGTCTGTCGGACAGATCACCGAATCGGATGTCCTGCTTGCTTCAGCTTCCAACGCAGTCATCGTTGGCTTCCAGGTGCGTCCATCGGTAAGCGCGCGTAAACTCGCAGAAGCAGAACAGATCGATATCAGGCTTTACTCCATCATCTACCAGGCCATCGAAGAGATCAAATCGGCTATCGAAGGTATGCTTGCACCCGAGATCGAAGAGAAGATCACTTCCAACCTCGAGATCAGGGAAGTTTTCAAGATCACGAAAGTCGGTACCGTTGCAGGTTGTATGGTCCTCGACGGCAAGATCGCCAGGCAGACCAGCATCCGTATTATCAGGGATGGTATCGTTGTTTACACCGGGAAACTGGGTTCACTGAAACGTTTCAAGGATGATGTCAAAGACGTCTCTTCAGGTTTTGAATGCGGGCTGAACATCGATAATTTCAATGATATCAAGGTAGGAGATATCGTTGAAGGCTACGAATTAACTGAAATAAAGAGGAAACTGTAATCAACCCCTCTGCAGGGTCTCAAGTCTGTCGGGTCCGATGGATACCATATCAATAGGTAATTCCACAAAGTCTTCAATAAACTTTATGTAATTCTTAAGCGGCAATGGCAGGTCTGCTATTGAATTCCTTGCTTCTAATGAAGTATTCCATCCTTCCATGTCGGTATATAAGGGTTCAAGCCCTTCCGAAGAGAGTTCAAAAGGATATGAATTGAGCAGCTTGCCCGATTCCCTGTATGATGTGCAAACGCTGAGTTTCTCGAACGGGTTCATCACATCTGCCTTCATCATGATAAGGCTGTCGACACCGTTCAGCATGATTGAGTACTTCAGTGCGGGGAGATCAAGCCAGCCGCAACGCCTGGGCCTGCCTGTAGTCGAACCAAATTCCCGTCCGCCTTCCCTTAGCCTGTTGCCTGTTTCATTGATAAGTTCAGTGGGGAAAGGCCCGCTGCCAACGCGGGTGCAGTATGCCTTGAATACACCGAAGACTCTCCCGATATTATGAGGGGAGACTCCGAGGCCTGTACAAACACCGGCAGCCACCGTGCTGGAAGAAGTTACAAACGGGTAAGATCCGAAATCTACATCAAGCATGGTCCCCTGAGCTCCTTCAGCAAGTACTGAACGTCCTTCGGCAAGGCTTTTGTTGATGAATACTTCTGCATCCACCACCTTAAGCTCCTTCAACTTCTCAATGGATTCAAACCATAGGGCCTCATATTCGTCAAACGGGAGGTTGTCAAGAGTGAAGCTCCCGGTATCGGACCCGTAGGAGTTGATGATCTGCATGTGCAGCACCTTGAGGCTTTCATACATTTTCCTGAACCCCGGATAACAGATATTGCCGACCCTGATGCCATTTCTGGCATATTTATCAGTATAGGTCGGACCAATCCCTTTCAGCGTCGATCCTATCTTGGCATCTTTCTTTGCGCTTTCATAAACAGCGTCGAGCAGCCGGTGTGTCGGCAGGATCAGGTGGGCACGGTTTGCTATCAGCAGGTTATCAGCAGGATTCATACCTGCCTCCCTGAGTTTGTCTATTTCACGGAAAAGTATCACAGGGTCGATGATCACTCCGTTCCCAATGACATTCATGGAATTTCGGTGAAAAATTCCCGACGGGATGGTATGCAGAACGAATTTTTTGCCGTCGAATATAATGGTGTGCCCTGCATTGGGCCCCCCCTGGAATCTTGCAATGACATCATAACGCGGAGAAAACACATCCACAATCTTTCCTTTTCCTTCATCCCCCCACTGGAGACCCAGGATTACATCAACCTTCATCTGAATTACGTTTATTTTTTGGACCTGGACTGACCGTAAAATGTAAGGGAGTAGCTTGTAGCCTCAACATTGAAGAGCTTTTCCACATGTTCGCGGATCTCTTCAACACGGGGATCATAGAACTCAAGTACTTCACCGCTGTCGGCGAAAATAAAGTGATCATGCTGCTTGAAAAGATTCGATTTTTCAAACTGGGCATAATTCGTTCCAAACTGGTGCCTGGTTACCAGCCCGCAATCCAGCAGCAGTTCAATCGTATTATATAAAGTAGCACGGCTAACCCTGTATTTATGATTCTTCATCCGGATATAAAGGGTCTCAATATCAAAATGCCCTTCGGTGGCGTAGATCTCTTTAAGAATGGTGTATCTCTCCGGGGTCTTGCGATGGCCGTGCTTTTCAAGATATTCCGTAAAAAGCTTACGAACATTTTCAAAGGTATCTTCGGATGGTTTTTTCATTAGTGAAAATTTTAAGTAAAGGTATGAAATTAAAATTATTTAGAACAAATAAAAATTAAAAAATTAATCAACCCGCCTTACCGTGGTGACACCTTCAATAAACTTCAATTTTTCCAGCACGTTATTAAGGGTGGTGGCATCCCTCACGAAAAGGCTGATCTTCCCCTCTGTAATCCCCTTATCTGCCTGTATATTAAATGCCTGTATATTCAGATTCAACTCATTTGAAATGATCTTCGTGATCTCATTGATAAGTCCTTTTTTATCGATCCCGTTGATACTGATGCTTGTGAGGAATGAAATGAACTCGTTATTGGTCCAGTTCAGTTTTACAAAATGGATACCGTACTGGGAGATCATATCCATTGCCTGGGTGCATTTGGTCCTGTGGATGACAGTCTTGCTGCTCTCCGAAGGTATAAGACCTATCACATCATCACCCGGGATGGGGTTGCAGCAGCCTGCCACCTGGTACCCGTAGCTGGTAACATCACCCCGGAGATCTTCTTCCATATAGCTTGCCGGGCTTTCCGAATGGTATGCAGAACCTGTCCCTGCTTCGGAATGCAGTATGGACTTATTACCGGCTGAGTTTCTTGAAACGTAGTTGATCCAGCCGTCACGGTAATTGGAGGCGGCGAATATCTTGACATCCTTCAACCCGATCTTATCGGTTGCGGCAGAATAATAAAGATCAACCATGGTTGGAAAATTATTTACTGCCTGGAATTGCTTTATCTGTTCCTGCTTGAAGTCCACGCTGAATTGCCTGAACCATTTTTCCAGTTTTTCCTTACCCTGCTTGCTGAATAGCTTCTTTTCTTCCTTGACTGCCTGTTTGATATTCGTTTTAGCCCGGGTTGTCACCACATAGGTAAGCCATTCTTCACGCGGTGTTTGCTTGCTTGAAGTTATCACTTCAACCTGCTGCCCGTTCTTCAGGGGCTGGTTAATGGGTACAAGTTTTTTATCAACCTTGGCGCCGATACAGGTGTTCCCCAGTTCGGAATGTATGGCGTAGGCAAAGTCCAGAACCGTTGAATTTGCCGGGAGTATCCGCATTTCGCCTGATGGTGTGAAAACAGAAATCTCGTCCAGGAAGAAGAATCCCTTCACGTCATCAATAAATGACAGGGCATCCGCATCAGGCGACTCAATCATTTCCTTGATACGGTCAAGCCAGTTATCCAGCTTGCTGCTGATGTTAAAAGATTCCTTGTATTTCCAGTGCGCGGCATATCCCCTTTCGGCCACCTCGTCCATTCGCCTGGTCCTGATCTGTATTTCGACCCAGTGGCCGGTATGGCCCATGACAGTGGTATGCAGCGCTTCATAACCGTTTGCTTTGGGGATTGAGATCCAGTCACGAAGGCGGTCCATATTTGGAAGATAATGATCAGTAACAATGGAATACACTTTCCAGGCATCCGATTTTTCACTTTCAATGGGAGTGTCGATCACAATGCGGATTGCGAAAATATCATAGATCTCTTCAAAAGGGACTTCCTTTTTCTTCATCTTCTGCCAGATGGCAGCTACAGATTTTTCCCTGGCTTTTATAGTGTATTTAAATCCCTGCTGGATGAGGTCCTGCCTGATGGGATGTATGAATTTGCTAACAAACCTGCTTCGCTCCCGCGCCGTTGACCTGAGTTTGCCAACCAGGGTTTCATATACTTCAGGTTCGGTATATTTCAGTGCGAGATCTTCAAGTTCGCTTTTTATTGCATGAAGACCAAGCCTGTGAGCCAGGGGTGCATATAATATCCCGGTTTCCGACGAGATCTTCAGTTGCTTGTCCGAAGGCAGGGCATCAAGAGTCCTCATATTGTGCAGGCGGTCGGCCAGTTTGACAAGGATAACCCTTACATCATCTGAGAGGGTCAGAAGAAGACGCTTGAAATTCTCGGCATGGACGGTTGTAGTCCTCTGGTCAAAGATCCCCTTGATCTTGGTGAGGCCGTCGATGATTGATGCGACTTTCTCACCGAACAATCCACGTATATCTTCAAGAGTGTATTCAGTATCCTCAACAACATCATGCAACAGGGCGCAAACAATGGATGTAGCTCCAAGTCCTATTTCTTCCACACAGATGGTGGCAACTCCCAGGGGGTGGAAAATATATGGTTCCCCGCTTTTCCTGCGCATATCATGATGTGCTTCCAGGGCCATGCGGAATGCCTTGCGCACAATCTTCCTGTCATCGGGATTTCTGGGTTTCCAAAGCCTGAGCAGATTGCGGTAGCGTTTCAGGATCTCCTGGTTCTCTGTATCAGGTGTAACTTTAGCTTTCATCAGTAATAGACTCAATCGTCATGCAAAAATAGCTTAAAATTTAGAATGATTTGAAATAAGATTTGGTTCGAAACGAATAACCCTGGCTCTAAAATTACTACTTTTGATATCCTATTAAATACATCTCATGCCAGGAAGTTCAACCCCTCTATTCCGCAGTTTACTTTTCCTTATTTTGCTGAATATCCCGGTATTCCTCTTTGCTACCCATCAGAGGGCCGCAGAGATCACATTCCGGCACTTAAGCGGGCTTACTTATGAGATCACCCTGATATCTTACACAAATACACTGAGCCCTGTTAACAATGCCAGGAATTATCTCGAAGTAAGCTGGGGTGACGGAACCTCTGATCTGATCCCCAGGGTGCAGTCAATATTTCTGCCCGACACCATTCGTTATAATAAATACCTCGGGCAGCATACCTATGCGGGACCATCCTCTTCCCCTTATGTCATTTCATGCGAAGACCCGAACAGGAACCTGGGCATTATGAATATCCCGAATTCAGTGAACATCCCCATGTTCATTTATTCTGAACTAACAATAAGCCCATACCTGGGGGACGACAACTCCCCCATTCTCCTGGTGCCTCCTGTGGATAATGCCTGTGTAGGAGAGCCGTTCTATCATAATCCCGGAGCATATGACCCCGACGGCGACAGTCTCTCATATAAACTGGTGACCTGCCTTGGCATTAACGGCTTGCCTATACCCGGCTACACCCTGCCCCCACCGGTGAATTCCTGCCACATCAACCCTCTGACAGGAGACTTTTCATGGATAAGCCCATCTCAGCAGGGGGAATATAACATTGCAATCCTCATCGAGGAATGGAGGAACGGTATCAGGATAGGATGCGTGGAACGGGATATGCAGATTAATGTCGTTGCATGCAATAACAGGCCACCTGTCATAGACTCCATAGCTGATACCTGTGTTGAAGCCGGCCAGGCCCTAAGGTTCCCCGTTAGCGCCCATGATCCCGACACTGCCGATATAGTTACGCTGACCGCGATTGGCGGCCCTTTCATTCTCACACAAAGCCCCGCCTACATGGACCCTGACACCGCACAGGGACAGGGGCATGTGACGAGTATTTTCCATTGGCCTACTGTTTGCCAACATGTTAAGAAAAACCCTTACCAGGTATATTTTAAAGCTCAGGATAACGGATCACCTGTTAGACTTGTCGATATAAAGTCCATGAAGATCCTTGTGATAGGCCCCAGACCTGAGAACCTGGCCACAACTGCTATTGCAAATTCAATTAACCTCAGCTGGTCGGCTTACAGCTGTACAAACGCGAAAGGGTTTTATATATACCGCAAATCGGATTCCACAGGATACCAGCCTGCCTACTGCCAGACAGGGGTACCTGCTTACCTTGGATATAAAAGGATAGACGTGATCAACGACATCACTGCCACAGGCTACCTCGACAACAACCAGGGAGCCGGGCTTAACCGCGGGATCAAGTACTGTTACCTGGTGACAGCTTTCTTTGCCGACGGCGCTGAGGGCTATGCGTCAAATGAAGCCTGCTCTGAACTTAAAAAAGACGTGGCCATAATCACCAATGTCAGCATTAAAACAACAGACCTGAACCTTGGTTCCTTATACCTTGCCTGGTCAAAACCCACTCAACTTGACACTATCCAGGCCCCGGGCCCCTACAAATACCTTGTGTACCGTTCCAGGTCTGATCAGCCCGGCCAGTACTCACTGATCGATTCATTGTTTGACCTCAACGATACGATCAGGCCGGATACCCTGCTGAACACCGTGGGATTTTCACTCACTTACAGGATAGACCTGTATAATCTCACGCCCGGTAAATTCTTCTTCATAGGATCTTCACAGCCGGCATCCTCGATGTTCCTCCGACTTTCGCCTAGTGACAAAAGGATGCGCATGAACTGGAGCAATGATGTCCCATGGAACAACACTTCCTTTGCGATTTTCAGAAGTGATGCATTTGACGGCATCTACGACTCGGTGGGATTTTCATTAAAGCCCTCATATGTTGACCGCAACCTGCTCAACGGAAAAAGCTATTATTATAAGGTGAAAAGCAGGGGAAGTTATTCATCGGGAGGTTTTATTGATCCTATTATCAATTTTTCACAGAAAACAGGGGGAGTGCCGGTCGACAATGTTCCTCCATGCCCTCAGATCCTAAGCGATTCTGTTAACTGTGACATGTTCTTTAACTACCTGCACTGGAGAAATCCCGGTGACACCTGCGGCACCGACATCGCAAAGTACTATATCTGTTTCAGTCAGTCTCCGGGAGGCAAACCTGTTATTATCGATTCCCTGCTGAACCCGGGAGATACGGTTTACATCCACAGGCAGGCCAACTCAGTAGTGGGCTGCTACAGCATTATTGCCGTTGATTCGACAGGCAACAGAAGTGATTACAGCAATACTATTTGTGTTGATTACACCGCATGCCCGGGATATACCCTTCCGAATGTCTTCACACCGAATGGTTCAGGATTCAATAACCTTTTTATACCGATCAAAAACGCCTCGGTTGATCATGTCGACATGAAGATATTCGACCGATGGGGAAGGCTTGTGTTCAAGACATCCGATCCGGCTGTAAACTGGGACGGCAATGATATGAATACAAAAGCCGCCTGCTCCGATGGAACTTATTTCGTAGTATGTGATGTTTATGAGATCACCCTGGCGGGGATTCAGAAACGTACGATAACAGGCTCGGTTACAATTCTCAGGTAAGTTCTTGAATGGTTGATTGAATACCCGGATAATCGAGTAACGAATTTTGAATTGCGAATTGCGCTGATAGCTCGTTCACAGTTCACGATTCACGATTCACGATTCATGATTTTTTTGTATCTTTGCACCCGTGAAAAACCTCCGTAACTTCTGCATTATCGCCCATATAGATCATGGGAAATCAACCTTGGCCGACCGTCTTCTGGAGATTACCGGTACAATCTCCGAACGGGATTACCAGAACCAGGTTCTTGATGACATGGACCTTGAACGCGAACGGGGTATCACCATTAAAAGCCATGCCATCCAGATGAATTACAAGCATGAGGGTGAGAATTATGTTCTCAACCTCATTGACACTCCGGGGCATGTGGACTTTTCCTATGAAGTTTCCCGCGCAATAGCTGCCTGCGAAGGAGCCCTTCTGGTGGTCGACGCCACACAGGGAATACAGGCACAGACCATTTCGAACCTTTACCTTGCCATAGATCACAACCTTACCATCATTCCTGTCCTCAATAAGATCGATATGGAAGCTGCAATGATCGAGGAAGTGAAAGACCAGATCGTTGACCTGCTCGGATGCGAGCGCGAAGAGATCCTCGAGGCAAGCGCCAAGACCGGTTTAGGCATAGATGCGATTCTTGAAGAAATTGTTCACAAGATCCCTTCTCCCAAAGGTGATCCGGAAGCCCCGCTCCAGGCACTGATCTTCGATTCATTATACAACTCTTTCAGGGGAATTATTGCATATTTCAGGATATTCAACGGCAGCATCCGCAAAGGGGACCATGTGAAATTCAATGCAACAGGCATGGAATATCATGCCGATGAAGTGGGCATTCTTCGCCTGAAGCAGGAACCCAGGAATGAAGTTTTTACTGGCGACGTTGGGTATATTATTTCAGGGATAAAATCCAGTAAAGAAGTACAGGTCGGTGACACCATCACTCACGTTGACAACCCATGCGAAAAAGAAATAGAAGGCTTCCGCCCTGTTAAACCTATGGTTTTCGCCGGCATCTACCCTACCGATGCCGATGACTATGAAGAATTAAGGAACTCACTCGAAAGGCTTAAGCTTAATGATGCTTCCCTTACATTTGAGCCTGAAGCCTCGATCGCGCTTGGCTTTGGATTCCGTTGCGGATTTCTCGGGCTTTTGCATATGGAGATCGTCCAGGAACGTCTCGACAGGGAATTCGATATGGATGTGATCAACACCGTTCCTAACGTTTCCTATAAGGTATATACTAACAAGGGAGAGATCCTTGATGTTTACAATCCCTCAGGGCTTCCCGAGCCGAATTACATCGAGCATATGGAAGAGCCTTATATCACGGCAAACATCATCACTAAAGCCGAATATATAGGCCCTGTCATCAAACTCTGCATGGATAAGCGGGGCACCCTTAAAAACCAGGTTTACCTGACCACCGACCGTATTGAACTAACTGCAGAACTTCCTTTGGGTGAAATCGTCTTCGATTTTTACGATAAACTGAAAAGCATTTCCAAAGGTTATGCTTCATTTGACTACCATCCCATAGGATACCAGACTGCCGACCTGGTCAAACTTGACATCCTGCTCAACGGGGAAATTGTTGATGCCTTGTCGGCTCTCATAACCCGAAACAACGCCTATGATTTTGGCAGGAAATTCTGCGAAAAACTCAAGGAGTTCATTCCACGCCAGCAATATGACGTGGCAATCCAGGCTGCTATCGGAGCAAAGATCATTGCCCGGGAAACAGTAAAGGCTGTCAGGAAAGACGTGACAGCCAAGTGCTATGGTGGTGATATAACCCGTAAGCGCAAACTCCTGGAGAAACAGAAAAAAGGCAAAAAAAGGATGAGGCAGATTGGTAATGTTGAAGTACCCCAGAAAGCCTTCCTGGCAGTTCTCAAACTTGACTCCTAACCATAATCCGTGACTCGTGACTCGTGATCCGGTTCACGAGTCACGGTTCACGATTCACGGTTCACGGCCTTACCATCCCAGCAAGGTTATCCCAACAGCCCATGGATACAGCACAGGTCCCTGGTTATTCTGGAACATCGGTGTGAGTGAATAGGTGGCAAACAGGTTGAGGAATGACCAGCCGATCCTGAAAGAAGCATCGAGTTTGAACGGACTTAGGTGGTAAGCCCCGTGAGAGCGTACCACATTGTCGTCAACATAGTATGAAGCAACCCTGCTTCCGTTTGCATCCGCAAGATAGTATGTCTGATCTATGCTGCTGTATTTTTGTTTTGAATAGGAACAAATACGGATACCCCCGATTACACCCAGGGAAACATGGAAACTCTTCAGGTTGCGCTTCGGGCTGGTCTGATATTCAAACAATAAAGGTATATTCAGGTAGCCAACAAAAAGCTTGTCCTGCTGCAGGCTCACATAATTGTTATTCCCATCCTTTACCTTAAATGCAACAAGACTGGCACTGTCGGGGATCATGACATAACTCCCGGTAAAATAATAGTTGCTGAGCTGGAAACCAAGCCCCGTCGTAAACCCCAGTTTGTTCTTTGCAAGGTTAACATTGAATTCAAACGGGTTAAGGTTAACCACCATGGACCTTGCGGTGTTCATATTCATATAAGAATATTTGGGATCGAAATTCATATTGAATTTATCGTTCACATACCCGTTTAAGCCAAGCTCAACCCCTGCCCAATGGCCGTTATATTTACCTTTCTTATGAAAAGGCCATGAAGGGAATTCCCTCCAGTTCTTCATCTCAGTAGTTCTTACATAAACCACCATCGAATCCTTGCCTATCTTTTTTATAGTGACACCTTCCATTTCAACTTTTGCCGAATCACTGCAGGAATGATGCCCGTGTTCTTTTTTAACCTGGGAATATCCTGAAAATGAAAACAGTACTGTCATCAGCAGTACCAGGATAAAAATACATGATCGTTTCATACGGTATATCTTTAAATGAATATGACTTCTTTGACATGCAATAGACGAAGTGCTTTTAAGAATGTTACAGAAAACAAGTAGCGAAAAGCGAAAAGCGAAATGCGTTCGCCGCAGTCGAAATGAGCACACAAATGAAATAAAAGATTGGTGCGAATAAAAGCGTTCGCCTTATGCGGAATAAAAACACGAATGAAATTAACGTGGTACGAATAAATAGCGAGTATTTATTTGCCATGGGTAATTCAAAGTTCAAAATTCGTTGATCAATATTCGATATTCAATCCTTATCCTTAAAGAACCTTTTTTCGAAATTAACCAGGTACAGCTTCTTTGTTGCCCTGGTGACAGCGGTATATAACCAGCGGAGAAATTCGGTATTCAGCATTTTGTCGCTCAGGTACCCCTGGTCAATGAACACAGTATCCCATTGTCCGCCCTGCGTTTTATGGCAGGTCAGGGCATAGGCAAATTTTACCTGGAGGGCATTGAAAAAGGGATTTAGTTTGACTTTTTCCACCTTCTCCTTACGATTCGGCAAATCGGCATAATCTTCCATGACTGTCTGGAAAAGCCTGTTGTTCTCCGACTGGGGAAGTGCCGGGGTATCGGCCATAAGGGTATCCAGGATTATCTTTACGTCAAGTTCCTTTTCATCGGGATAATCGAGGAAGCGGATAGTGACATCAGCAAAACGAAAGCCGTAAATATCTTCAGTTTTTCTTATTCTTATCAGTTCAACAATATCGCCGTTGGCTATGAAACCGGCAGAGGATTCGGGGGGCAGCCAGAAATAATTATTCTTCACGACCATCAGGTAATCACCGGTCGAGATCTCCCCCTCATGAAAAAGAATGCGGTTTCTTATCTCCCTGTTGAAGATATTGGCCCTTTTATTCGATCGGCAGATCACTACATTATTTTCCTTTCCTGCACCGGAATAGGTTCGGTTAAGTATCTCCTCCAGGTCAGAACCTGTAATCCTTACCACATCCTGAAAATTTTTCAGGTCAAAAAGCGGGAAGCTGACCCTTTTTTCCAGTATTTCGTTCCTGATTCCGGTTGCGTTTTCAAGAATACCCGATTCGCTGCCCTGGCGGACAACCTCGGTAAGTTCATCCTCGTCAATTTCCAGGCTGTATGCCTGTTTCAGAAACCCCGTATCAAGGGCAGGACTCTCATCCAGTCCTACCGGAGGCAGCTGAGCGGTATCGCCAATGAAGAGTATCCTGCAATTTTCACCCGACTGAACATAGGCAAACAGGTCGTCAAGAAGGTTGCGCGTTGAGAAGAGCTGACCTTCAGCCTTTGTTACGTGGGGTATCATTGAAGCCTCGTCCACCACAAACAGGGTGTGCTTATGGTAGTTCTTCTGAAGCCTCATAACGATATTGCCCTCCTTCGAAGTCCAGGCAAAATATATTTTCCGGTGTATGGTATGTGCAGGAAGGCCGGTATAACTTGAAAGTACCTTGGCCGCCCTTCCTGTTGGAGCCATAAGGACTATTCGTTTACCCAGCTTTGGCAAAACATTTACAAGGGCTTTAACAACCGTGGTCTTACCAGTCCCGGCAAAGCCTTTCAAAACAAACAAAGCATTAGCTTTCTTCCATCCCAGGGTAAGAAAAACCGCCAGGTTGCCCATCAGCCTGCGCTGACAATTTGTTAGTTCATACGGGAACTCCTCAACAAGCGAGGAGATGACCGATTTCACATCCATAATACCGTTTATTCGTACCGGAGTGATTCAATAGGGTCAAGGTTTGCAGCTTTCCTTGCCGGGATTATTCCGGATATCAGGGCTACAGCGAAACACAGCACAACACCGGTAATGATCCACATCCAGGGGACAATGAAAGCGCTTCCTATCACAAGTGACATGATATTTCCGATCATAATGCCAAGCGTGATCCCCAGTGCGCCTCCGAGCTGGCCAATGACCACCGCTTCAACGAGAAACTGGTTCCGTATCACCCTTTTTGTGGCACCGATAGCTTTGCGGATCCCGATCTCACGGGTCCTCTCGGTTACCGAAACCAGCATGATGTTCATCAGCCCTATAGCAGCACCCATCAGGGTTATGGCCCCGATCAGCGTGGCTGCCCATGTCACATATCTTATGTTCTCGATCAGCATCTTTGCAATGTTGTCGCTCTTGGTTATCTCAAATGTGTTCTCAATGCCAACCGGAACTTTACGGATACTGCGGAAAATTCCGCTGGCCTCTCCAACTGCAGGATCGACAAGCTCGGTGCTTTTCGCCATTACATTGATGTTGAATGAAAGATTCGGCCTGGGAAATTCCTTACGGCAGTTGTTCAGGGGGATCATGGCATTACGGTCACCGCTGAAACCCATGCTGGACCCTTTGGATTTTAATATCCCGATAACCCGGTATTTGCCAGGTCCGATAGAGATCAGTTTCCCGAGTGGGTCCTCATTGTTCTTGAACAGGCTCTTGATCACTTCCGATCCGATGATACAAACCGAAAGACCTTCATCTATTTCGTTCTGTGAAAAATTTCTCCCTCTCTCCACTTCATCTCCCGAAGTAACTATATAATCCTGGTCGGTACCCATTACCCTGGTATTGGGGTTTGTTTTGTTGGAACCGTTTTTAAGGGTCACCCCGAACGATGCAAACATCCAGACCGAAGTATTTGCCGGAATATCGAAGCGCTTTTTGAACTCCATTGCCTGCGCAAAGGTAATCGGGTCGTAACGTTTCTGCACCTGGTTATCGTTTCCCATATGCACGTTCATACTGCGGTTCCTGATGGTAAACGTATTCGCACCCATCATCGAAAAGTTCTGGGTAAGGTAGTATTTGATCGAGTCCGTTGCAGTAAGGATCCCTACAAGGGCCATGATTCCGAAAGCAATAATGAGTATCGTCAGTATGGTCCTCAGCAGATGGCTTCGAATTGACATCAGCGATATCCTGACATTTTCAAGTGCAAGTGTATTTTTCATCAGTTTATTTCTTTTTTCCCGTATGCAAGATCACCTGCATCACCGAGGCCGGGAACTATAAATGACTGGGCCGTTAATTCTTCGTCTATAACACCTACCCATAGGTCAATATCCTGCATGGGGATGTGCTTCCTCACATAATCAAGCCCTTCCTCGCTGGCAAGCACCGACACAAGGTGGACATGCCTGGGTTTTCCCTTGAGCATCAGGTCCCTGTATGCATTTACCATAGAAGCCCCCGAAGCAAGCATTGAATCACACACGATCAGTACTTTGTCGTTGATATCCGGAACCTGGGAATATTCAACATTGATGGTAAAAGTGCCATCCTTATGCCGTTTTCTGTATGCCGAAACAAAGGCGGTATCAGAATGATCAAAAAAGTTGAGAAACCCCTGGTGGAAGGGAAGGCCGGCTCTCATAATTGCCGCCAATACAGGCTGCTCCCTGAGAACTGGCACGGTAGCCATTCCCAGGGGAGTAACGACTTCCTTTTCCGCAAATTCGAGCTGCCTGCTTATTTCATAGGCAAAGATTTCCCCGAGACGTACCAGGTTGTACCTGAAACGAAGTCTGTCCTTCTGGATTTCTGCATCCCTGATCTCCGAAATGAAAACATTCAGTATCGAAGGTGTGTTTGATAATATGTGTATCATAACCTTATGTTTCGTGAAACTGACAAATGTACCTATTTTAATTTTTCCCCTAACAACCGTTTCAGCTTTATGCCTGCAATCATCAAACCCGGAAGCCGGTTCCAGAGAAGCCGGTGATAGGTTATTTCCCCTGCCCCGAAACTTTTGTAGAACCTGCCCAGGTTGGCGTCATTGCCTCCTTCAAAATCAAGGATCACCGGCGATGCTGAATTCTCCTTGATGAAACTGTCGATAAGGCGAAACATTGAACCGTTCTCCCGTGCTGAGGGCGCAGAAGCCGCGAAAAGAAAATATATCCTGTTCCCGTCACGGAGAAAAAAAGCCGAAGATGACAAATGGCCCTTTTCATCAAATGCAGCTCTCAGGCTTCCTCTGCCCTTTTCGATGCAGGTGTTCATCAGGCGGTCCATGCGTTCATAATGGCAATCCTTCAGCTTCCCTTCCTTTTCCCCGAAATTCTCCCTGAACAATTTCACAAGTTCTTCTGTACGGATATTACTCCCTGTATTTACTCCTGATTCGACAGCTTTTCGAATGTTTCTTACCGTGTTCTGCGAATATCCTGCCTTAATCTGATCATACGTTCCTTTGAGGCTCAGTTCATGGTTATGCCTCCCGGTAAGAACAACATCCCTCATAACAGGCATAAACTCCGGGGTAAGATGAATATCGATGTACCTGAAGCGGGCGGGCACCGCCCCCAGGAATCTCTCTTCAAGGGAAGAGTCAATTGGCAGGCAGGAGAACAACCCCAGCTGCTGGGCAAAAAAAGGCTGGAATAAATAGCTGACTCTTGCCTTACGACCCCACGTCAATGGGAAAACAGAAGTGTAATCTTCAGCCACAAGGGCTTCCCAGCCTGGTGAAACGACATCCAGGTACCAGGAGAAGGCATAAACCCTCCTGTTCAGGGAATGGCTTACAGATTCATCCCATCTTGCCCTGTCAATTTTATCATGCTTTAAGTAGATGATCATTTCCTTACGATGCTGCGAATCTCAGCAATTCCTGATAAATATTACGCCAGCCCAGCCACCTGCCATATTCCGAAAAAGTCTCATTATGACAAAGGCTTATAAACTCCCCACCCACAGAACGAACCATTGAGATCATACGGTGAATCGTTTCAATACTTTGTTCGGGCGTTAGACGTAAATAATCCTTCATTGTTACATCCATGAGTGTAACAGGATGGATTTTCAGTGGAATTGATTCGTTCTTTGCAAGGTCGAAAAACCAGTATGATCGCGCCATACCGCTTCTGAAGCCGGGATGGGAGGCATAACCCATCGAAAAATCATCGGTAATGCCATGGTTTGTAAGGTTCCTGTACGTCCTCGGAAAAGAAATTTTCAAAAAATGCTGACGGCTCACGGTAATGTCACGGCCTAAAACATGGCTTAGTCCGGCATGTTCCTGGTCCAGCCTTTTAAGGTGTTTGCCTGATGAGAGAGAAGGATGCAGGCCTACTTTTTTGCCTTCGTCAAGCTTCAGCAGCAGCTTATGGAATGCCTTGTTTGAAACGTTAATATTATTGTCATTCCCTCCGTAGTCAGCAAACAAAACAAAATAATACGGATCAAGGTTGTAACGGGCATGCGACTTTTGTATGAAATCGTAAGTATCGAATGGATCTGCTTCAGCCCCGGTCAGCACCTTGAACCTTGTGAATACTTCATGCAGTTTGAAATTCATCATTGAACGCGCAACCCCGCCTGCGGTCCTCGACAAACTTCGGCAACGGAATGCATAAGCATGATCAATATCAATGGTCGGAATAAAAGCATACTGCGGCCTCCGAATCTGTATAGAAGGAAAACGCCTGGTGATCACATCGGCCAGTTTGTCAACCCAGAAATGAACAACCGGGAGCTCGAGGAATTTCCCTTTCATTGCAATAGAGGCCTCCGCAGGAAAACGGCCGTATTTATCATGCTTGTGGCGTTCATATTCCTCATACCTGCTGACCATGTAAAACGAAGCCGCAAAAGGATCAAAGGACAGGGCCGATTGCTTATTTTCTGTTGGGAATAACACAGGGATCCTGTCTTCATGGCTTATACCCGGTTCAATCGGATGTACCGTTTCCTCGTATAGCAGGGTTGAAGATTCTATAAACAACTCGTCCTCCACAGCTGCAGGCGCATAAGCCAGTTTCGGTCCCTGGAATGCAACGAAATCATCCCTGAAAGTAGTAAAAGCACAGTCGGTACCCAGCAAATCAATGAATATCAGTTTGCTGATGTAACGTAAACGGTTTGGGACCGATGGAGTATATATAAGGATCATTGCCTGCTATTTGATGTAGCCAAATTAAGGAAAAAACGAAAACTTTCGTAATTTTGATACATTATTACAGAACAGACCAGAAGGGGAAATGGAGAATTTCATAGTATCAGCAAGAAAATACAGGCCACAGACTTTCGATACCGTTGTGGGCCAGGCAACTATAACAAATACACTCAAAAACGCTATCCGTCATAACCAGCTTGCCCAGGCATTTTTATTCTGCGGTCCAAGAGGGATTGGCAAAACGACCTGTGCAAGGATACTTGCAAAGACAATTAACTGTGAGAGCCTTTCAGCCGAAGGTGAAGCCTGCGACAAATGCCAGTCCTGCATCTCATTCAACGAAAATTCCTCGTTCAACATTTACGAACTTGACGGCGCTTCAAACAATTCGGTTGATGATATCAGGACCCTGGTCGACCAGGTCAGGATCCCGCCCCAGATGGGGAAATACAAGGTCTATATCATAGACGAAGTTCACATGCTCTCAGCTTCTGCATTTAATGCATTCCTGAAAACGCTCGAAGAACCTCCCCCCTACGCGAAATTCATTCTTGCCACAACCGAAAAGCACAAAATACTCCCTACCATTCTTTCCCGCTGCCAGATCTTCGATTTCAGGAGGATCACGGTGGATGACATGGTCGGTCACCTGAAGTTCGTGGCTGACAAGGAGGGAATCAGCTTTGAGGAAAACGCCCTGCACATCATTGCGCAGAAAGCCGACGGTGCCATGCGCGACGCCCTGTCGATCTTCGACCAGCTTGTGAGTTTTGCAGGTAATGATCTGAAATACTCTACCGTTATCGAGAACCTGAATGTTCTTGACTATGAATATTATTTTACTATCAGCGACCACATCCTCAACTCGGATATTGCCGGTACTCTTTTGACCATCGATGACATCATCGGGAAAGGATTTGAAGGGCAGCATTTCCTTTCGGGGTTCGGCGAACATCTCAGAAACCTTCTTGTTTGCAAAGATCCTGCCACCATAAGGCTTATGGAAACTGCACCTTCGATCCGTGACCGTTACTCTGAGCAGGCGTCGCGGGTCCAGGCCTCCTGGCTGCTGAACCTTCTCGATATCAGCAACCGTTGTGATCTTGCATATAAAACAAGTAACAACAAAAGGATTCATCTTGAACTGGCTCTGATGCAGATGTGTTCGGCATCGGCCACGCCCCAGGCATCCCTGAAACAGACCGCAGCCCAGGTTTCAATACTACCTGTCAAAGCCGGCCCACCCATTGCCAGTGATACAGCACGACACACGAAAGCCAGCCAGCCTTCTGCGGCTCCGGCAAGCCAGCCCGTTACGGCTCCTCCGGTAAGCCAGCCCGTTGCGGCTCCTCCGGCAGTTGAAAAACCACGCCCGGCAGTGACACAGCCCGGGGTGACACCGGTCAAGCTCAGGGACCTTAATCACAATGTCTCAGGGACTATCTCTATTAAACAATCGGTTAAACCTGTTGCAGGGACTTCCGAAGTGCTCGAAGACCCGGCCAGTTACGACAAGGCAACCCCTTTCACACAGGAGGAACTGAATGCAGCATGGAAAGAATATGTTGCCGGGCTTAAAACCGGTATACCTCACCTGTACAACAGCCTGGTTCAGTTTCACCCCCTGCTGAAAGAAGATTTTGTGATCGAAATCACCCTCGAAAACAAATTGCTTGAAACAGAACTTTCCCGGATCAAGGGTGAAATGCTAGGGTTCCTCCGGAACAGGCTTGAAAACGGTAAACTTAGCCTGAATACAAAAGTCGAGGAGAACCTCCGTGAATCAAAACCCTATACGGATAAGGAGAAATTTGAGAAAATGGTCTCAAAAAACCCTTCACTTCTGAAACTGAAGGAAGGCCTGGACCTTGAAATTGAATACTGAAATGATCAGTTCCATCTATACCATAGGGGAAACTGTACTCGATGTCATTTTCAGGAATGAGCAGCCGGTGTCGGCAACCCCGGGAGGCTCTATGCTGAACACTTCCGTTTCACTCGGAAGGGCGGGCCTGAAAGTGGAATTCATCAGTGAATACGGGAACGACCATACGGGGAAGATGATAGACGCTTTTTTGAAAGAGAATCATGTCGGTTCGGACTTCATCAATCGTTATCGGGATGGAAAGACCGCCCTCGCCCTTGCTTTCCTTGATAAAAAGCTCAATGCATCATACACTTTTTATACACAGTATCCTGCGGTAAGACTGAAAGATCCCCTGCCGGAAACGAAAAAAGAAGATGTGATACTTTTCGGTTCTGTTTATTCAATCACCCCCGGCATCCATGGTAAAATAAAGAAATGGGTAAAAAAAGCAAAAGCGGCCGGAACGCTTATCGTCTATGACCCGAATTTCAGAAAATCCCATGCAGGCATGCTTGAAAAAGTCAGGCCCTGGATTATTCAGAATATAGCCCTGGCCGATATCGTCAGGGGTTCCGATGAGGATTTTCTTAACATTTTCGGATTGAGTACGCCTGAGGATATAAATATGAAAATCAAATCATCCGGCTGCAACAATCTCATCATTACAAGGAACAGTAAAAGCGTCATTGCCTGGTTTGGCGAAAAGAAAACGGAGGTCAGAATTCCCCGGGTGAAACCCCTGGTAAGCACAGTCGGGGCAGGTGATAATTTCAATGCCGGCATCATTTATTCCCTGGTCAGTAACCATTTTACCTGTCAGGATATAGTGAACATGCGGCCAAGCAGCATCGAAGCCATGATCACCTCAGGGATTGCATTTTCGGCAGAAGTTTGTAAAACCCTCGATAATTATATATCTCCCGGGTTCATTAAAAGCTTGAAATCATGAGTCACTGGTTTGCAAAATCCGTTCTCAGGACAATGGGATGGCATACCGATGGCCGGGTGCCGGATGGTGTAAAAAAAGCTGTGATTATTTCGGCCCCTCATACCAGCTATTGGGATTTTGTTATCGGATGGATGACGTTTCATGTTGCCGATGTGAACATCCGTTTCCTGATCAAGGAAGAAGTTTTCAAAGGCCCGCTGGGATGGCTGCTGAGGAAACTCGGGGGAATCCCCGTGGCCAGGGGCAAGAAGAATAATATGGTTGAACAGCTAAAGGAACTTTTCGACAGATCTGCTTCATTATTTGTTGTTATAACACCCGAGGGAACCCGCAAGAAAGTTGTCCAGTGGAAAAAAGGCTTTTATATGATAGCCATGGAAACGGGAGTCCCTATCGCATGTTCTTTTATCGATTACAGCAGCAAAACAGGAGGGATTGGTCCAATTATTACACCCAGCGGGGATTATGAAAAAGATATTGTGACCATCCAGGATTTTTACAGGGATAAGAAAGCCAAACATCCCGAAAGGTTTAATTTATCTGTTCAGGAAACTCAAAACTGAAATCCATATGAAAGCATCACGAAAATCAATCGAAGCATTTCTTGAAAACAGGAAGCTGGCGATTGCCGGTGTGTCCCGTGATAAGAAAAAATTCGGGTATACTGTATTTTCCGAACTCAGGAAAAAAGGTTATGAAGTATACCCTGTTAACCCTGAAGCAGACCTTATCGACGGCCAGGCATGCTTTCATTCGGTCAGTGCTTTACCGGTTGAGGTAAAATATCTCCTGGTGGTGACACCGGCAAAGAATACCCTTGAAGTTCTTAAAGAAGCAATTGCCAAAGGGATTGACAACATATGGATACAGCAGATGTCCGACACCAAAGAAGCTGTTGAATACCTTAAAGACAAGAACGTAAACCTGATATACAAACAATGTATCCTCATGTGGACCGAACCTGTGACAGGATTCCATAAATTTCACAGGAGTATAAAAAGATTCTTCGGAGCTTTGCCAAAATGAATTGCCTGCAATATCTCCGGTTCCTTATAACTGCCCAAACCTTTGTGTTGCTTATAACTGCTTTTAATTCAAACGCTGCAACTGTCGACAGCATTCATAAAGCCCTTTTCAAGACCGACGACGTATCTCTCAAAGTAGATCTTTACCTTGCTCTTTCAAGGGAATACCAAAGTGTAAATACCGATTCTGCGGAATATTGCCTGCAACAGGCACTCAATCTTGCAAAAAACCTTAAACTTTTTCTTCCCCTTGGAAAGGTATATCATTCAATGGGAAATTTTGCAGTTATTCAGAACAGGCTTGTCAATGCCCTTCATGATTACAGGCTGGCATCCCAATTTTTCAGGCGGGCTGGCCAGCAGCAGCAGCAGGTGGCAAAGATTTACCTTCTCCTGGGAAATATTTTCTACATGCAGGATAATATACCGGAGGCGATGAATAATTACCTTGAAGGGATAAACCTGGGAGAAGAACTTCAATTAAAACGGCTCCTGGGCCATCTGTATAATAATATGGGCATTATTTACCAGGAATCCGATGATAAGGAAACCTGCCTGGATTACCTTCTCAAATCCCAGAAAAACTTCAGCGAGGTCGGCGATTCTGTCGAGATCGGGAACCCTATCCTGAATATCGGTATTGTTTATTGTGACCTTGGGAATTATGAAATGGCAATGAATTACACCCAGAAAGCCATCAATATTTACCTTAAAGCAGATGAACAGCTGAGAGCCGCTGAAGCGAAACAATGGTTGGGGATCATCGAAAGCAAACAGGGATTGTATAATGAAGCCCTTTCGCATCTTAATGAGAGCCTGGTGATGATGTATGAGACCGATAAAAAATTCAGGGGGCCGAAAAACTATTCGCTTGCCGATCTGTATGTGAGGATGGGAGGTGTGTTTGTGGAAGTTGCCAAGTACGAAAAAGCAAGGTTTTACCTGAAAAAAGGTTATGATCTGGCAAAATACCAGAACCAGCCTAAAGTAATGCTGATGGCAAGTGAAAACCTTAGCAGGGTTTATGAGAATATTAAAAAGTATGATTCTGCCCTTTTCTATTACAAAATCTTCCACGAAAAAACAGACAGCCTTTCCAAAGCGATCTCGATAACTACTTTCAAACTTACTGAAATTCGACGGGGGTTCGAGAAGAAGGAAAAAGAAAACGAGTTGAAGCTGAGTTTTGAAAAGTCAAAACGAAAAACAATAATCATTATTTATATTATCAGCGGGGTCATTCTCATTGCCTTGATATTGATTTTGTTTCTCCTTCTTAAGCTTGAAAAACAGAAGAAAAAACAGTCTGAACTTGAAAAGGCGAATCTTGATGAAAAACTTGAGTTCCAGAATAAGGAAATGACCACCAATGTGATGTACCTGAACAAAATGAATGAACAGGTAGTCCAGATTGCTGAGAAGCTCAGGAATCTTCAGATCGATGAAGGTACGCATAACGCAAAGATTATCAGGTCTATAATTAGTGAGCTTCAGCAGGGTTCAGGCTCAGATTCAATGAAAAAATTCGAGATCCGTTTCCAGAAAGTCCATAAGGATTTTTATAAAAACCTGCTGGATAAATGTCCCGAACTTACACCTAATGAGCTGAAACTATGCGCATTTCTCAGGCTGAACATGAGCACCAAAGATATTTCATCGCTTACCTACCAGAGTGAAAACAGCCTGATGGTCGCCCGTACCAGGCTGCGCCAGAAACTGGGAATACAGAGACAGGAAAACCTGATAACCTTCCTAGCCCAATTCTGAATCCGATTGATTCTTCTTTTCTGAATTGGGCTTCCCCTTTGAAGCCTGTTTTTAACTATCTGAATATCAATCCATATTAATAATGTAAGGTCTTACTATTGGTTTTGTAATACACCTTATTTAGTAATTCCCGGCTTGTCAGTTTAGATTTGCCACTGAATCGAAAAATCAACTCCATGACGCAACCAGATGAGAATATTAATTCATGGCTGGATGACCTTTCACAACTCATCCGGAAAAAGAAAGAAGAGAATGAGATCCTTAAGAAACTACAGGAGTCCCTGCAGCATACCGAGGATAACAGAAATAATGAAACTGCTCCCTTATCGGCAGAGAACAAAAATATAGAAGAAACGAATAATCAATAATAACCAAAACCAACCAAAATGAAAAGATTACTTTCTACCTTAGTTTTTATGCTGATTTTCAGCGGCTTTTCCTATGCCCAGCTGACAGGGATTAAGACCATTCCTGGCAGTTATGCCTCGGTAAGCCTGGCAATTGCCGATCTGAATGCGAGCGGGGTGGGCTCAGGCGGTGTAACATTCAATATTGCAGCAGGTTACACTGAAACATTATCAAGCCTTACAGCAGGATTGATAACAACCACAACAAGCTCTTCAGCAAATCCCATTGTTTTTCAAAAATCGGGCGGAGGTGCCAATCCACTTATTACTGCAGCGGCAGGCACAGTTTCAACAACTGAGTACATCATTTGCCTGCAGGGCACCGATAATATCACTTTTGATGGTATTGACCTTACCGATCCTTCAGGGACGGTTGAATGGGGGTATGCCATACTTAAAGCCTCCGGAACGAATGGCTCCCAGTATGTTACCATTAAGAATTGTAATATCACCATGACTAAAACCAATGTTTCCACCGTTGGGATTTATGCAAACAACGTTACTCCTTCTGCACCAACCACGCAGTTGACCGTGACTGCTTTAAGCGGTGTAAACTCATACTTTAAAATATCCAATAACAATATTTCCAATGCCTTTAACGGGATCTATATCGTCGGTTTTACTGATCCGACTTCACCTTATACATATTATGACCAGAATAATGAGATCGGGAAAGACGGAGCAAACCTGGTGAGCAATTTCGGCGGAAGCGGTGCCACAGCCAACAACGGTATCTATGCCATTTACCAGAATAATATCAAGATCGCCAATAACACCATCAATGGTCCTTCGGCTGGTACAGGTGTGTGTTCTGGAATACAGCTTGGAACATCCAACAACTCCAGTGCTGATATTTATAATAATACGGTCAGTATTGCATACAACGGAACAGGTTCATTCTACGGCATTTATGATAATCGCGGCAACTCTTATACCTCGGCCACCATCACGAATGTGTATAATAATAATGTAACCGGATGTACTTATCCCAATGCAGCCTCAGGTACCGTTTATTACATGGATTGTTACAGCGGGGGTTCCGCCTGTAATGTTTATAATAATGTGGTTACGAACAACACCTATGGATCGGTTACTACCGGGGCAATAGGCACGATCTATTATATCTATTTCAACGGCTGCCAGAATGCTACAGGTGCCGTTTCATTTCACAACAACCAGATCTACAATAACTCCAGGGTGCAGTCAGCCCTTGGAGCCGGATCCACCTATTATTTGTACTTAAACGGGGGAGGGTCCTCGTCGGAATTCTATAACAACCTTATTGACAATAACATCCCGGCTTCCAATGGTGCATTTTATGTTATGTATGCCCTGAATAATCCTTCAGGGGATAAAAAGATATACGGAAACACGATAACGAACATGACCAGTTCGGCTGCCTCGACTTTCTACGGTATTTACACCGGGAACTCGATAAACACTTATGTTTATAACAACAAGATACAGAATATCAGCACCTCGGGTGCAACCGCCACACTTTATGGCATCAATCTGTCAAGCTTGCTTGGAGGGGGTAACATGTATTGCTATAACAACTTTATCGGTGACCTAAAAACCCCGTCTTCTTCAAATGCAAATGCAATCTACGGAATTTATGCAGGTGCTACCGGCGTTGCCAACCTGGGGATCTATTATAATACCATTTATCTGAATGCCACCTCAACCGGTACAAATTTTGGTTCAAGCGGGCTATACATCGGAACATCTCCCAGTTCCGTTGAACTTAAAAATAATATCATTGTAAATAACTCAACGGCTGCAGGAACAGGTATCGTATCAGCACTGAAACTGGCATCAACAAGCCTTCTCAATTATGCCCCTACAAGCAATAACAATGATTTTTATGCAGGTACACCAGGAGCCAACCATTATATCTATTATGACGGGACCAACAGCGACCAGACCCTGGTAGCATTCAAGACAAGGGTTCTGCCACGTGAGAATCAGTCACTGACCGAAGTCCCGCCTTTTGTTAATTCCACCCCCGGGGCAATGAACCTTCACATCAACGCTGCCACACCCACACAGGTTGAAAGTGCAGGTCAAACAGTGACGGTTCCAAACATCAATACTGATTTTGACGGGGATGCCAGGTATCCGAATGCAGGATACCCTGTAAATCCAAGCTATCCTCCTACAGCCCCCGATCTCGGAGCTGATGAATTTGGCGGAATTCCGCTTGACCAGACATCTCCCTACATCAGCTATACACCCCTGATGAGTACATCATCACTTACCGCAAGGACCCTTCTGGCAACTATCACCGATATGCATGGAGTTCCTACCACAGGCTCAGGCCTTCCCAGGATTGCATGGAAAACATTCTACAACGGCAGCTGGAACTATGCCACGGCCAACTCTCTTGGAGGGAACTTTTACCTGTTCACTTTTGCCGGCGGAGCCTCACAGGGCGACACAATTTATTATTATGTGCTTGCCCAGGATGGCTGGAGCAGCCCGAACACAGGTTCATACCCAATGGTCGGCGCTGCAGGTTTTACAGCTAACCCTCCCGCAGCATCCACACCTCCTACCACCCCTTTCAAATATACTATCATCCCGGGCATTTGCGGGACTTTCAATGTTGGCGCAGGACAGGTTTATCCTACGCTAACAGCGGCCATTAATGACCTTAACAATAAAGAAATGACATGCGGGGTTACCTTGGTGCTTACCGACAACACTTACACCTCCGAAACTTACCCGATCATTATCAACCAGAACCCAGGGTCCAGCCCGGGTAACTTTCTTACAATAAAGCCGGCCCCCGGGATAACACCTGTATTCAACACTTCCTACCTTGGAGTAAGTCCGAATTACTGGAGCATGATAACACTTAACGGAACCCAGTATGTTACCATTGACGGTTCAAACTCCGGGGGCAGCGATCGCAGCCTTACATTTACAAACACGGCCGGTAGCGGATTCGCAGCTGCAATAGGCTTATATAATAACGGCAACATCGGGGCTTCAAATATCACGGTCAAAAACTGTGTGCTCCAGGCCCATGTTGATCCTCTATACAATGCGCAGGGGATTGTTTTATACAGTGTTACAGGAGGTGCAGGGTACTCCAACGTCACAATTGACAACAATGCCATTAATTCAGCTTGCGTTGCAGTGCGCGTCGGCGGTATTGCAACCAATAAAGCATCCAATATCTTTATCACCAATAATACTATCGGATCACTAAGTGCAGCAAATGCCGTAGATATATATGGTATTAGTCTGGCATATACTGACAACGTATTGATCCAGGGAAATGAGATTATCGGAAACACGATCGGAGTCAACGTGCCTCAATCGCCAATGGGGATTACTATTGGTACCGGGTCAACAAATACTAAAATGAGGAAAAATATAATTCATGAATGGTACCAGTTGGGAACCGGTTTCCCTTCAAGCGGCGCACTCGGTCTTTATTACGGGGGTGAAGCAACTTCAGTGACGGAGATTTCCAATAATGTTTTCTATAATATCAAAGGCCCCGGTCAAACCACTTCGGTTCAAGGTGCAAACGCCTTCGCGATATTCATCCAATCGGGCGGGAACCTCCAGATTTATTATAACACGATCTGGATGAGCGGCTCCTACCTTTCATCTACTGTTGCAGGTATGTCTTCATGCCTTGGATTTGCAAACAGTATCAGCAACGTGGATGTAAGGAATAATATCTTTAAAAATTCTTCCCAGCCTTCCTCAGGTTCACCTGCATCAAAATCCTATGCCATAACGGTGGGGACAACCCCTACAGGGTTCACATTCAACAATAATGATTATTTTGTGGATGGCATCGGCCCTAATATCGGGTATTACAACGGCGCTGACCAGGCAACTTTGTCGGCCTGGCAGACAGCAACAGCCCAGGATGCGAATTCAACCAGTACTGACCCGGTATTTACCTCCGCTACGCTTCTGAAACCGACAACTTACAGCATGAATCATACAGGTAGTTATATGGCTGCTTTACCAACGGATATTGTAAACATCGCCAGAACCAATCCCCCGGATGTTGGTGCATATACTTATTCTGTTGATCCTTCGGTCATTACTGTTACTGCTTCCTCTATCCTTACCACAGGGGCAACACTAAACGGCACTGTAAATGCAGCAGGTAATAACGTTACAACTTATTTTGATTACGGATTAACGACCGCGTATGGCTTAACCATTGCAGGTATTCCTGCGACCATTTCGGGTTCCACTACTACACCCTACTCTGCTACAATCAGCGGGTTGTTACCTCTCACCACCTACCACTTCAGGGCCAGGGGTGTTGACCAGGCTCCTTACACAGTTAACGGAAGTGACCTTACTTTCACCACTGCGCCTAATCCCCCGCTTGTTGTTACAACTGCCGCCACTGTCATCACCTCAGGCGGTGCGACTTTAAACGGAACGGTGAATTCAAACGGAGGCTCTTCTGTAGTCACCTTCCAGTATGGGTTAACAACAGCATACGGTTCAACAGTTACTGCAGTTCAAAGCCCTGTTACTGGTTCGACCGCGACTGTTGTAAACGCAGCCATTACCGGCCTGTTACCTTATAACACCTACCACTTCCGGGCAGTTGCCACCAATGCAGGTGGAACTACAAACGGGAATGACCTTACGTTTACCACCAATGCAATCCCGGCAACGGTGATCACAAACCTGTCTTCCAACGTTACTCCCACCACTGCCCAGCTCAATGGTTCTGTGAATGCCAATTATGCATCAACTACAGTTTCTTTCGACTGGGGACTTACCACTGCCTATGGAAACAACGTAGCCGCAACACCCGGGACTGTTACAGGTAGTATAGCAACCGCTGTCATGGCCAACATTTCCGGACTTTCATGGGCTACAACCTACCATTTCCGTTGTGTTGGAGTGAATGCGGGAGGTACTGCCTATGGTGCTGATATGACCTTCAATACAAACTGCCCTGTTCCCCCGGCTCCCGGTACAATAATGGGACCTGCTTCAGTATGCCAGAACCAGAACTACGTGGTTTACCAGATCGTTGCCGTACCCAATGCCACGAATTACAACTGGACTGTTCCCGCCGGGGCTTCCATTGTTGCAGGTGCAGGAACAAACTTCATCACGGTTAACTTTTCCACCACCGCAGTTTCGGGTAATATTACTGTTACGCCGACCAATTCATGTTCCACAGGACCAACAGGAACCCTGGCAATTACTGTTAACCCGATGCCGGTTCCAACCATTTCCGGCCCTGCAACTTCTTGTGTACAATCGACAAACAATGTATATACCACCCAGGCCGGCATGACCGGTTATAACTGGACGGTTTCGGCCGGTGGGAGTATTACTTCAGGACCAGGAACTTCTTCCATTACCGTAACCTGGCTTACCACCGGTGCCAAGACCGTAACCGTGAATTATAATAATGCAAACGGTTGTACCGCTGCCACCCCCGGTTCTTACAACGTGACCGTCAACGCACTTCCTGTTCCTACCATCACCGGTAACAACATCATGTGCGCTAATTCGGGTTACTATACCTATTCCACCGAAACCGGCATGTCTGCTTATACCTGGACCATCTCTTCAGGCGGTTCCATCTATGCCGGTGCAGGCACTTCAGCCATCACCGTAGTATGGAACAATGCAGGCGCACAGACCGTGAGCGTAAACTATAACAATGCCAACGGTTGCCAGGCCCTTAATCCCACCGTGCTCAACGTCACCGTTAATGACATCCCTGCCGCTGCAGGTGCCATCAACGGGACCACCACCGTTTGTGCGGGTGCCCAGGGCGTGCCTTACTCCGTAGCCGCTATCACCGGTGCCCAGACCTATGTATGGACCCTGCCCGCCGGAGCTACCATCGCTTCAGGTGCAGGTACCAACATCATCTCGGTGAACTATGCTCCCACGGCAGTTTCAGGTGCCATCACCGTACAGGGGAATAACCTCTGCGGAAGCGGTGCAACTTCACCTGCCCTCAACATTACAGTCACTCCAATACCCGCAGCTGCAGGTACCATTTCAGGTCCTACCGCCGTTTGCCAGGGTGAAAACGGGGCTGTTTACACGGTTCCCGCGATTGCCAATGCGACCACTTACACCTGGACCGTACCCGCAGGGGCAACCATCGCCTCCGGTGCCAACACCAACACCATCCATGTGGACTTCAGTTCGTCGGCTTCCTCGGGCAGTGTGACCGTGCTGGGTTCCAACGCCTGCGGTGACGGTGCAAGCTCAAGCCTGAGCGTGATCGTAAACTCAATACCTCCCACTCCTACCATCACCGCCAACGGCTATGTGCTCACTTCCAGCGCGGCCAATGGAAACCAGTGGTATCATGACGGGACCGCTGTGGCCGGTGCCACAAACCAGACCTACACCGTGCCTTCTTCGGCCCCGGGCTGGTACTGGACCGTGGTTACCGCAGGCGCCTGTTCTTCCGATCAAAGCAACCATCTGTATATCCAGGGTGTGGGTGTCGGAGAACATCAGGCAGACCAGGTGAACATCTACCCTGTTCCCAACGACGGACGTTTCAACATCTCTATCAGCAGTGAAAGGGAAATATCATACAAGCTTGACATCTACAACAGTCTTGGTGTTAACGTTTACGGTGAGCATACCATTACCGTCAACGGAACCCTGGTGACCCCCATCGACCTGGGTTCAGTAGCCAGCGGACTCTACACCGTAGTCCTCCGTAATACCGACAACCAGGTAATACGAAAGATTCTGATCAATAAATAAGGTTGATTTGGTTAGTTGGCAAAACAGGCTGTTCCGAAAGGGCAGCCTGTTTGCTTTTAAGCCTTACCCTAAGGAACGGATGTATAATGGTTCCCCGTTTCAGTCCAGCCTGGCAACAGTGGCAAACTCCAGGTACCTCACATCTGTCATATACCCGAAAGTAAAGAAACCAAGCAGTCTGGCCAGGATATTATTACTGGCATTGACGCCGGTGCAGCTGATAACATTATACCCGGTTTTTGTGAACATCCTGATGATGCTTTTCTCTGTAAAAAAGCGGTAATGGGTGCGGTCAAGGATTCCACCGGCCTTATATTCCCAATCTTTCTGGATCAGCACCTCGTAAAGATTACGGATATACCTGACATTGGGGATAGAACAAACGATATACCCACCCCTGGTAAGGATCTCAGTGCACAGGGTAAGCACACCTTCAGGATCTGTAAAATGCTCAAGCACATCGTTGAATACCACGCAGTCGAAATATGATTTTGGAAGTTTGGTATAATTAAAGTAAAAATCTCCTCCGAATGCACGATCGAGTTTAGTCTCCGCCACTTTTGCCGCTGCCTCAGATAATTCAATACCCCATACCTCCACTCTTCTCTCATCCTTCAACAGCTTACCGAAATTCCCTTCACCGCATCCGACTTCAAGAATGTGCTTGCAGGTAACAGGTATGAAACTTATCATTTCTTCGCGCTGGTCGGTATAATAGACCTTCATGATTTCTTCGCTGGCAGGCAGTTTTTTCATGGATATAAAAAATTTCTTGTCTGTATTGCTAATTAAATTTGACTGCGGATGGACTTCCTCGTGATAGCTACGATCCATATAATTACAAGAATGCAATAAAGGCTTTGGACTGCCGATAATAGAATTAAGCCCGTAACGGCATCCTTGAAAAAAAGTCCTCCTGTCACGACTGAAATGACGATCAGAATAGAACCTATCGAAGCAATCCTGAACATTGATTTTGCTTTTCCTATGATCAGCGGAGCCTGGCTTATCGTTGACCGGATGAAATCAAAGAACATCCATGGGGCAAGTATTCTTGCATATTTCCCCGCTTCCGTCCAGTTATGTCCAAATACAAATCCAATAAGCCATGGCCCTATAGTAAGCAAGATGATCAGCATTGGGAAAGCTATCACGGTCGATGTTTTGAGAGTCTTCATTACAGGCTTAAGCAGGTTTCCGTCTTTCTTGTATTGTACCGAGGCTTCCTTATAAAACACCTGGCCGATAGAGATGCCTACAAGCCAAAGGGGGGCCTGGAGAAGCCGCAGAGAGAGGGCATAAAATCCCAGCACGGAAGACGAAAAGAATATCTTTAGCAGGTAAACAATGCCGTATGACTGAACCATTTCAACTATGACCTGGGGAGTGTTTGCAGTAGGCAGGTATTTATACTTCTTTGCCAGTTTCTTTTGTTCCTGAAGATTAAAACAACTGAAATCCCGACGGTACCTGATGTAAAAGAAAATGCAGAAAAAGACAACGGCAAGAAAGAATCCTGCAAAATTCCCCAGCCATAATCCAAGGGCACCCATGCCCGCAAAACCCATCAGTAGCGTTGTAAGGTTGTTTACCCCTGAAGTTACTACCTTGGAATATGCCAGGGTTTTGTACTCGCCCTTGTGATTAAACCATTGCTGGAAAACATTGCTGGCACCCATCAGGAAGATAAGGAAAGGGAACAGCCATATCCATTGCCTGTAGGCAGGGTTCATAATGCTGCCGGGGAAAAGAAAACGATCTGCAACAAACAACAGGATGGTGGAAACGACAGAGATGACCAGGGCGATCATCAGCGACATGAATGCAAGATTGACCGAATCCCTGTTCTCCTTCGGAAGAATGATTGCCATTTCATACCTGAGAGTTGCTATTAATCCTATCCCCCCGGCAATGGATATCAGGAATGTAAATCCCCCGACATCATCGGGCGTGAATAACCTTGTAATGACAGGAGCTGTAAGAAAAGAGATCAGCTGTGCAACTGAGGTCCCTGCTACCAGCCTGGAGATGTTTTTAAAGTAATCTGACCTGTTTTCAAGGAATTTTAACATTTTTTACGAATATCTGTCCTGTAGAAGCATCAAAATACACAGAGGATAAGTTGTTTAATATGATTTAATTTATATTTTTACGAGGTCAAAGTATATACCAACAACACAAGCATGGCATTTACTTTACCCGGAAACGCCTCTTCTGGAAATTATTTAAAGCATGTCCAACCAGGGTTTCTCCTATTGGGGCTTAGTATTGCTGCTTTATTGCCTTTACCCGCACTCAGTAATCATCATCACAAATTATCTTCCTCAGATCTTGATTACCAGATCGCCGACTGGCATGGATTTAAAAAAGCTGCTTTTACAGTGACTTTTGATGACAACTACCGTTTCCAGGTCACTCTTGCCACTCCCATTCTGAATGAACACAACTACAAAGCTACATATTTTCTCGTAACCAACCGGGTTGGCAAAGGCTGGGCCCCGGGCTGGGACACCGTGAGGATGCTTGCTGCAGAGGGCCATGAGATTGCCAGCCATTCAAAGAACCACGCAGATTTTGCAGTTTTGACGGAACATCCCGAGTGGGCCGACAGCCTTGTGCACGAGTTCAGGGATTCAAGGGACTCGATCAATGCGGAAGTCCCGTCACAGCGTTGCGAAACATTTGCCTGGCCTACGGGTGCCGTAAATGCCACTGCAACCCTGCTGTCAAGTTATTATTATATGGCCTGCAGAGGTACGGTGAACAAATTCAACGGGCTTGAACCCATGGATTACTATAATATTTACAGCCAGCATATTTATCACGACACCCCGCTTGCGAATGTAAACGGATATACCGATACTATCCTGGCCAGGGGCGGCTGGCTCGTCGAACGCTGGCATGGCTTCAGGCTGGGCAATGACACCAACGGTTATGAGCCTGTTCCGATTCAAGTCTTCGCAGACCATATTGCTCATGTTGCCCAGGTTGACGACAGCCTCTGGATTTCCACCATGGATTCGGTATTCAAATATGTGCGTGAGAGGGCCACTGCAGAGCTGGCTTTCCATGATTCAACATCAACCCTTATCAGGTTCAGCCTCACCGACGACCTTTCCGATACCATGGTCCATTATAAAATTCCTCTTACGCTGAGAGTAAGGTTATTCGATAATATAACCACTGTTTACAGGGTTACACAGGGGAAGAACACACTCCCGTCCAGGCTTTCCGATGTGAACGGATCGCGCTATCTTTCCTTTGACGCAATACCGAATAATGGTTATGTTGTTTTTCACCTGAGGGACCCGAGCGGGATTGCTGATATTCCGGCGGAAGCAGTCCGGGCAGGAAATTATCCGAACCCGTTTAATTCTGTCACTACGATTTACTTTGACCAGCCTGAAGCCGGCAATGCCGACGTGAGGGTCTTCGACAAGATAGGGCGACAGATCAGGAATTACAGCGGGCTGTACCCTGCAGGCAGGAACTACCTGGAATTTGACGGCGGCAGCCTGGATCCCGGCATGTATTATTGTATCATAAGGAGCAGGTATGCATCCGGGACAGTCCGTTTGCTGATCAGTCAGTAAATAAACCAGCCTTTATTTCTCTGGCAAATTAAACCGGTATTACCCAAAAGTCAGCCCCCTATGTGATCCACCCCAGGGGAGAGAGGAATTTACCGGGAGAAATTACAAAATAACCAGTTTCTGAACCCTGATGGTATTGCCGCTTTCAATCCTGAACAGGTAAATCCCGGCCGAAAGGCTTCCCAGATCCATTGAACGTGTCAAAGAAAGTTCAGGTGAATCGAAGGTCTCACGGTAACGCGAAATCCCGGTAAGATCAGATATGCTTACCATGACTGCTGCCGCTGACAGTCTCTTTACCGACAAGGTAAGTTTGCCCGTTGTCGGATTAGGCCAGAACGAGAATGACAGATCATCATTATTAAGATCTTCCATCCCGCTGCAGGGATCGAAGGTGATATGCCTTACACTGCTTGCTGCAGAGCAGGGAGAAATTCCGTTAGCAGTAAGTGTGAGGTTCACATGCAATGAAGTTTTGTCGTTAGCGCCGGGATAATAAACAGCCTGGAGAAGACTTGCATCGTTAAAGGTTCCGTCACCCGCAGTAGTCCACAGCGTGGAGGAGGAATTGCCGGCATTTCCATGAAGGATGATCTGGGTGACCTTGGTACAGACTATAGTGTCATTGCCTGCAAAAGCGGTCGGGGCAGCCTGAACGGTGACATCTGCAGAATCGATAATTGTATTTGTTCCATCACCTGCTTCAACAATATAAGTTGTATTTACGACGGGTGAGGCAACAGGATTCTGGATAGTGGATGTAAAGCCTGCAGGGATCGAACTCCAGTTGTAGGTATAATTTCCCGAACCACCGGTAACGGTTGCATTCAGCTGGGTTGAGCCTCCGATGCAAATGTTCGAAGGAGTTGCAGATACAACCACCGCAAGAGGAGCATTTTCAGTTACGGTTACTGCCTCTTTACGCGTAGTATTTTCAGTAATGGCAAATGCACCATAAAAAGTCACATCGCCTGTACCCGCCGAGGGGGCTGTCCAGGTAAAAACCCAGGTGGCTGTACCACTTGACTGTTTCGGATTGTGAGTACAATATTTTCCGCCTCCAACCAGCTTACTCCCCGTTCCCGGAATAAGGGTTCCCAGCAGGGTTCCTGAGGGATTCTGGGGTGAAACCTCAAAGCCTTTTCCGCCTGAGCCTGTAAAAGAAACAGTGATCGTATACGTTGTGCCCGGAACATAACCGCTGGAAGGGATATCAGTAGTTAAAAATCCCGTTACCACGGTTGCTGAGCCTCCGTGGCAGGAAGTGCAGGTATGCCCGTCGCCGGGTGAACCTGTATAACCCGAAGGGGCTCCGCTGGAGTAAGCACGGGCATTCATTGTCAAGGCCATCATGAGCATGATCAGACAGGCCGGGATCAGAGAGTAAAAATTTTTCTTCATACACATTCCGGTTAATGATTGAACTGAACTTCGTTATTTGATTTTTAAGGAGTTCCCCGCCAGTAAAAATATGTAATCTGCGGGATAAAAAAAGTCATAAATGATTGATATATCAAAAGAAATCCATTGATAAATGTCAACAGGAAATAATTCTGTTTACGGAATACGTCGACGAGCAAATTATTATTCAGATGCAATCGGTAAATGCCATTTATCTGTCGAACCCGGCATGGAAATACGGTAAAAATTTCAGCATTGCAGAGTTGGAAGACCTGAAAAAAGTCAGGGCATTACTTGAGCAGATTTAATGTCTGTTTAAATTCCGGGGAAACCAGGACAATTACCTGGAATTTATCACATGACTCACAGAATCACATGCAGATATGTTTCTTCATAGGGGCAAATAATGAACATTATTTTTGAACGCATCAATATATGGTGAAATATTTTAGTATATTTGCAGTTCATGGGCTTCATTAATTGATTATTTTTCTTTTTATGATTTCTATGGCAATCATTATTATATAATATTTTAATGGCTTCTAATATGCCTTCACAAAACTGGTACAGCATGAGTGATCCTGCGATAGTGACTGAGCTTTGTCATTCACTAAGGCAGATCCGTCTTCAGCAAAACTTCACCCAGGAGCAACTCGCTGACAAAGCCGGTCTGTCGCGTTCTGCCATCAGCGAAATGGAGAATGGCAAAACTGCAGTTTCGCTTATTACCATTGTTCAGGTGCTCAGAGCTCTGGAACAACTGCAGGTTCTTAATGTTTGGAAGTCATCTGCCGTTGAGAGTCCTTTACAAGTAGCGAAGTTTACAGCCAAAGGCCGTTTGCGTGCTTCCGGGAAAGGTATACGAAATAATACCACTAAGGAGAAGAGCAAATGGTAGTTGTCGCAAACATTGATCTCTGGGGGCATTTCGTTGGTGCTGTGCTGTTGGATCAATCAACAAAAGTGGCAAGTTTTGAATTTGACCCGGGATTCTTTCGCAATAACTGGGATATTGCTCCATTAACCATGCCTTTATCTGAATCTCGCCAGGGGCGCATTTTCAGCTTTCCGGGATTACCTGCAGAAACATACGATGGGCTGCCCGGTTTATTGGTCGATAGTTTACCTGATAAATTCGGTCATCAACTGATAAACACCTGGTTAGCAATCCAGGGACGGGCGCCTGACAGTATGAATCCTGTTGAGATGCTTTGCTACATGGGCAAGCGAGGAATGGGAGCACTTGAATTCCGTCCGGCCACCCGTATCGAACGTGGTACACACAATATTCTTGAGGTAGCTGAACTTGTAAGCCTGGCTCAAAAAGCTTTGAAGCGGAAGGAGGATTTGAACACCGGCTTTTCTGACGATGAATCACAGGCAATGCTCGATATCATCCGGGTAGGAACTTCTGCAGGGGGGGCCAGGGCCAAAGCGGTTATTGCGATCAACAAACACGGTAAGGTCAGATCCGGACAGTCGGATGTTCCCGAAGGATATACGCATTGGCTGATCAAACTGGATGGAATTACCGATGAACAACTGGGCGATCCAAAAGGATATGGACGCATTGAGTATGCTTATCATCTGATGGCCGTGGATTGCGGGATTATCATGTCGGAATGCCGGCTGATGGAGGAAAACGGAAGGGCTCATTTTCTGACAAGACGTTTCGACAGACCGGATCACAACTCCAGATTGCATATGCAAACCCTGTGTGGTCTTTGTCATTTTGATTACAATAATCCTTTGGCATATAGTTATGAGCAGGCATTCCAGGCTATGCGAAGCCTGAGGCTGCCCTATACGGATGCCGAGCAACTCTATCGCAGAATGGTCTTCAATGTAACAGGAACTAATCATGATGATCACACGAAGAATATATCGTTCCTGATGGACCAGACAGGTCAATGGAGCCTCGCTCCTGCTTATGATATATCTTATGCATTCAAACCATCACACCGTTTCCTTTCTCAACATCAGCTTTCTCTGAATAATAAGCGAATTGGAATAACCCGTAACGACATGCTGTCCGTCGCTGAACGAATGAATATTAAGAAGCCAAAAGAGATCATTGGACAAATCTGCGAAGTAATTGCCAGGTGGCCAGTGTATGCATCTAATTCAGGTATCCCCGAAAAGCAGATGCTGTCAATCGGTAAGTCTCATTTGATCAATCGTTGATCCAAACTTTTTATCATGAATTACAAGCTTTTTTTGTACCCCATTTGCACCTCGCGATCGTAACATATTGATATTCTATGCAATCCATGTTCTGCATCGGGAATCACAAACTTCACTCAATTACTTAATAGCCGGGTATTCCAAGAGTATTCCCGGGTTAAAACCTATTCACTGTTATCAGTTTTTTATGCTCTTTTTGAACCTCGTTTTGTGCAAATTTTGTGCAAATGAAAAAAGGGCTCCGAAGTTAACCTTCCGAAACCCTTGATTTTACTGGTGGGAGCAACAGGATTCGAACCTGTGACCCTCTGCTTGTAAGGCATAAAATTGGGCTTTTGTACTTTTTTGTAAAAGTTCATCATTCGACTCATTATCAATTATTTACACGCATCTTTGTTGATAATTATTTTTGTAAATTTTGTAATTTTTAGCTGTTTCATGTGTACTTTTATGTGTACTTTTTAATAAAACATTATGAAAACAGATAACACCCCTGTAACAGGTATAATACTCGAAACCCGTAAAAGTAATGCCGATGAATTGCATCCCGTCAAATTAAGAGTGACCTATAAAGGTAATCGTAAATATTACACGTTGAAAGGCCTTGATAAAAAGACTTTATACATGTCCGCTGATGACTTTAATAGAATTTCAACATCCACTAAATTAAAACCACTTAAGATCCATCTCGGCGAAATTGAAAAAAAAGCCATGAAGGTTATTGAAGAGATGAGCGTTTTTTCCTTCGAATCCTTCGAAGCTGCTTACTTCTCAAAACTCAAAGACTCTAACGACCTGTTTTCTAATCTCGAAGCTACCGCTAAACAATTCCGCGATAATGGCAAAATCAGCACAGCCGTTAACTATGAATGTTCCCTCAAATCCCTTAAAGAGTTTACCGGCAAAGAACAATTCCCTTTTGAATCGGTCACAGTCACATTTCTGAAAAATTATGAAAAGTGGATGCTTACCCCCAGAACCATTGAATGGAAAACAAAATCAGGTAAGACCAAATCCCGTACAAAAGTAAACGGCCGCACCACAGTAAGCATGTATTTGCGTAATGTCCGCACAGTATTCAATAAAGTAAATCCCAAGGGCGTGTTATATCCTTTTGGAAAATCGAAGAACGGATTGTATGCAGTCCCCAAAGGCAAGAACACCAAAAAGGCATTAACCCAGGCCGATGTCGCTAAGATCGCATCATACAATGCTGCCACCGGA
>Ga0208613_1000064_pt1 | contig 43436 bp, 44 predicted proteins | sample CryBogmetaGMA6M_FD_184543 | JGI IMG/M metagenome (GOLD analysis project Ga0208613, IMG submission 184543) | Freshwater microbial communities from Crystal Bog, Wisconsin, USA - MA6M (SPAdes) | ecosystem: Environmental > Aquatic > Freshwater > Lake | place: Crystal Bog, Wisconsin, USA | collected... | reverse complement strand
TACAATAAGAGCTAGACCATTATATTTAACTGAGGCTCCTGGTACTGGCGGCCCTGTAGTAAGTGCTAACTTATACTTTAATCAATACATAGGAGTTGGTGTTGCTCTTGGTGTATTGTTATTTAACCCTGGCACACCAACACAGATAATAAACTCTAATGGCCAGTGGCCTAACATAGTTTAAACAATGATACTAACTCAATAGGATACTAACATGGCAGATGCAATAGAATTACGAAAAAATCCACTAAGTACAGCTTCCGATATTATAGGTAACTTAGCTCCTGTATTCCTAGGTGGTGGTACGACTAATAGTACAGCAAGTAAGAACTCTCTTAGTGACCAAATATATGCAGCTCTTGCAGCAAATATAAATAACCCAGCTTATAGTAAAGATGCTGCAATTAAAGATTCTGCAACAGCTGTTACTACTACTATGGATAGGGCTATGCAACAATACCTTCCTCAAATAGCTAATGACCAACTAGGTTCAGGTAGCTATAGTAACACTACTACTGATATGCTAGCTACTCAAGGTGCGGCACAGGCAGCAGGACAAGCAGCACTTGTACAACAATCTGCTATTACTAACTACGGTCAAATTAATAACCAAGCTAATTCTAGTATAGGACAAGTACTTGCTGATGCGCGAAACACTACAAATACCCAGACTACAACAGCTCCTAGTATTAATAATTTAGGTGGTAGTGGTATAGCTGGTATGTTACCTTTACTAGCTGGGGCTGCTGTTGCTGCTCCTATGGCTATTAAAGGAGGACAGTCAGTACTTGATATGATATTTGGTAGTGGTGGTGAGTTCAATGGTAGCGGCCCTTTAACTAGCTTTGGTACTCAAAGCGGTGCAAGTAATATAAGTAATTGGTTCTCTGACTTATTTAGCTGGTAAATAGTCATGGCTAACATAGGTACTACTGCAACATCTTCAGATGCAGCACAAGGTACTACTAATGTAAGTACTGGCCTTATTAATTCCTATTCACCTGGTACTCTTAATAGCGCAGGTCAACTTATTGGTACGCCTCTTATAGCTGCAACTAAAGTTACTCCTACATCAGCGCAAGTATCTGCTCTTGGTGACCCTAATTCAGTAAGTAATAAGTCGTTTTTACAAACTACCTTAGATAGTGCTGATACTCCACAAGCAGGGCAAAATGAAGTTAATTGGTTTGGTAATATTAAACAAAATAACTTAACAGTAATGGCAGATAATATTACCAGTATCTGGGGTCATCAAGCTCCTACTGATTACTCTAAAGTAGCGATGGATAGTATTGCTATACTTGAAAGTGGTAATAATAACTATAAATCTGCACAACTTACAGGAGTATTTGGCGGGCCTAGTACTGGCAATAATGTAGTAGGCTTTTACACTGGAGCTTCCAATGATAGATATGGTAAAGCTATTACTAGGAGTAGTACTAACTTTGCTCAAGATATGGGAGGTATAAATTCTCAGCTTAGTGCTATGAGTGCGCCTAACCCTAACTACATAGGCTCACCACAACAGTATGGTAATAGTAATTCTAATAACCCTAACTACGATGGATTCAATTCTAGCTCCATAAGTTATCCAGGTGACATAGGCTATGTAAGTAATACACCTTCTGGACTCAGTGTTGGTAACTCCTATGCTTTTACTCCTACCCCTCTCGATAACTTTATGACTAGTGCAGCTAAAGAGTTCTTACCTATGCTAGCAGGCCCTTTACAGCCATTAGTTAGCTATGGTATGAACCAGTTACCAGGACCGAAATCCTTTAGTGGACAAGCTATGGATTGGGCAAGCGATGTAACTGGCTTGAGTAATTTTAACTTCAGTAGCGTGTTTAATTAACATATCAACTTAACAATTTAATAAACAGGATACTAACATGGCAATGACAGCAGAAGCTTTACGTAGTACAATGGAAAAACTAGCTTCTATTAATGCTAGCATAGAAGCTAAAAATAGCGAACAAACTAAAGCTACAAGTGCTCAGATAGCTGCACAAGAACAAGCTAACACTGCACAAAAAGTAATAGATGCTCAGCAAGGTGCTGATGCAATGGAAGCTAACAACCGTACAAAGATACAAGGTGCAGACCTTGGGGCAGACCCAAGTAAAGCTAACTATCTTATAGCTCAACTTACTCAGAGTAAGCAACATCACACTCAAGAGATGCTTAAACAGCAACAAGTTATAGAGCACATGGATAGTCTTAAGTTCTCTGATTCGCCACTAGAATGGTTACAGGCACAGTTTACTATCAATGATGAAATACAAAGTCACAATGACCACTTAGCAGCAGCTAAGGAATCAGGTGCTGCTATTGATGATATTAGTGCTAACATGACTTCGTTAGCTAATACTAACTCTATCATGACTAAGACTATAGATAAAGAAACTCTTGCAGCTTCATTGGAAGTTAAAGCTCAAACAGCAAATGCGGTAGTTGCAGGTTTACGGGCTAACGCTTCTGAGACTGATATTAAAAACCAAGCGTTACTTAAAGAAGGTTATACTAATATAGTTGCTCAACACTATAATGCTAAGTCATTAGAGATGCAACAACAAGCGTTTGCTCAAAAGAAAGCTCAAGACATTATACAGAACGCTAATACTAAGAGAGGTTTAGACCAGACTGATACTAGCAATACTTTAGCGCGTGAAAGATATAACCATGATGCGATGTTACAAGATTATAACTTAGCTAAAGATAAGGTAGCAGTAGAAGAAAAAGCTACTATGTTAAAGGCGGTAAATAATGGTTTAACTGATATGGGCGAAGGAACTATTAACCAACAAACTTTTGAGCAACTTGGTAATAACACTGTAATGCAAGCTAAGTTTGCTAAGGCTTTTGCTATGGGAAATACAGGTACTATTGGCTCTACTCCTTCTGAATCTTTGCACACAATTGAAACTTATAACTTAGACTATCGTGGAACTCCTAGGCAAGAAGTTGTAACTCTTATTAGGGATGTAGCTAAGGATGTTAAGTTACTTAATGCTAAAGAACTTAATGCTTTACATGGCGAAGCTTATGATAGTAGAGTGCGTGAACTAATTAATACAGGAGTTAATGACAAGTCTCTGGAAGGTATGCGTAATCCTGAAGCCCCTAATTCTGTGTATGGTTTAGGTTCTATTAATAACATACTTAAACAAAATCCAACTTTAATGAACACTTCGCTATATAGAGGTTTCCTTAAAACACAGATAGAAACTAATAACCCTAACTTTGAAGCTGAAGCTATGGTGCATCAGATAGAAGCCGCTTATACTACAGGTGCTATTAAAGATAAAGCTCTAGCTTATAAAGAAATGTATCAGTTTATCCAAGCCGGTATAGCCACTAATAACGTGCAGAAAAAGTACGATACTATGGGCTTATTACCACAAACTACTTACATGATGGTACCATCCAGTAGACCTTGGTTTTTTCAAAAGTTATTAACTAAGGCACTTGAGCCAGAACGAATTATAGCTCCAATTAATATAGCTAAGTCAGAAGCTACGTTTAACACATGGTTACTTACTCAACGCTTTGCTTCAGGTATACAAGATTACAAACATGCAACTGGTAAGGTATTTGGGTTTGATGACTTACTTAACCCTAAGATACCACCAAAGAACCCAGAGACTATGGGTACAGCTAATATTAATGACCCTGCTACTGATGACCCTGCTACTATGCCAGTACCTGTTAAAGGTACGCGTAACCAATTTGGAGGAACTAACTAATGAGTACTGATACTAATAACCAGAATATAGAACCTAACATAGAAGACCCAACATTACCTACAAGTAACCGTAAATCTACAGTACTAACTCCAGAGACTGTAGCTGAGTCTGGTAGCGCTTATGATAACTTACCTAGTTACTTAGTACAAGCCAACAACCACCAGATAGCGGCTACAGGTGATACGTCATTAATAGACCATTTTAAACAAAGCATAATTGACCCTTATATAGATGGAGCTAAAGCTACTGTTGGTGGAGCTGTTGGTGGAGCTATTGGCGGCATAGCTTTGGGACTTCCAGGTGCTGTAGTAGGTGGAGTAGTTGGGGCTATTAGTGGACTTACAGATGGACACTTCGTACAGGCTTCCTTAGCTTCTGGAGCTAATAGCTTCTATAATACAGCGGCTGCTATAGCTAATTGGGGAGGTATAGATATAGCTCAGAATGATACTCAACAGTTTATGGAATCACTAGATAGTGACTTAGGTAAATACTATGCTGATAACAAGCAGTCAAGTGATATAGCAGGGTTTGTAGCTACTTCATTAATACCTGGTACTGCTGCGCTGAAAGCCTATAACTGGAGCACTAAAGCACTGACTATGGCTAAGGGTGGTTACATGGGTGCTGGCATGAGTGAGGCAACAGGTTTACTTATACCTACTCAAGGAAGGTTCTTAGCAGCAGCTGAGGCTGAGATTAACTCTAGCTCTGCGGCTTTCAGTTACATAAATACTAACTCTATCAGGTCGGTAGCAGCAGGTATTGGAGAACACGCAATACAAGGAGCTATCTTTGAAACAGCTATAGCAGCAACTATGTTTAAATCTCCTATATTAGATGATATGGACGTAGAGGATTTAGGTTGGAACATCTTACATGGTGCTATGTTTATGGGAGCTGTAGGTGCTGTAACTACTGCTGTTAAATCATCAAGTATGTTAAAGAAATCCCGCGAAGCTAGTGATATTGAACTAATGCCATTTACTCATAGAAATGATTTAGGTAATGGAGCTAACCATAGTGATAAAAACATTATGGCTATGGAAGATAGATTCAACATACCTGAACCTACTCCGGAACAAGTAACTGCTTACGGCAACAGGCCACAACAAGCTGGTGAAGCTAAGCGTGCAGGTATAGCTAACGATGTACGTAATAACAGCAGAGCTATGTCTAATGGTGATGATGTTGTTGGTAACAAGGTTGCTAACGAAGTACTAGGTATGGCTGATACAAGACAGGTTGGTGACGCTATGCTTGGCTTACGAGAAGTAGGCAACATTCATACAGTAGGTAAGTTAGAAGCTGAAGTAGAGCAGATAGGTAGTAGGTTACTAAGCCCTAAAACAACTCCTGCTGAAGTAGAACGAGTTAGAAATACTAACACTAGGTACTTAAAAGTATTTGGTGAAATGCCTGTTGGTGGTAACATACTTGAAGACTTAGTACCTCGTGCCTTAGGAGTAGTTGATAAGCTTATTAAGTTTGGACAAAAGGTTACTGTAACTCCTGAAGGCATACGCTTTGGTGAGAGTAAGTTTATACCTGTACGCTACGGACTAGGTAAGGATAGTAATAAGTTCTGGGATGTAGGCGCAGTTACTCAAGAAGAAGCTGAGGCAAGATACTTACACGCGTACCATAGTGATAAGTTACCTGATAATGCAACACTGTATACTAATGATTTACCTGCACTAGAAAAAGCTTATATGGAATCTGCTAATACTGCACCTGCGGATTTTACTCATATACTTATGGATAAAGATGGCTCTGCTACTTTCATGCGTAGCCGAGAAGATTTACTTAGTCATATTATAGAGCGCAAGGCAGCTTTGGCTGATGAACTACGTACCTTACAGGTTCCTACTGGTGCTAAGGTAGATGGTAAACACGTACTTGGACTTATTACTAATGGTGAGATAGCTAGAAGGCTTAATGTAACTGTAGGTTATCTTGAAAAAACTAAATTTGCTACTAACATTGAAGATGATGTTCTTGCTAACCAGTTCCATGCTAAGACGTATAATGATAAAATGTCAGGTTTAGGTTACCAGACTGCTAAGCATCCTTATGATGTATTACTTGAACCTCAACATGTTAAGTTACTTTATGATGATACGCCTATTACGGATGTAACTGGCAACGTACTTAAAGGTATGGCAGCAATCAAACAACTACAAGTTGCTAATACACTTGCAACTAAGATAGCTACAGCTGGACTCTTTGCTGAGCATGACCAATACTTTTTTGACTTACCTGATAAGATTACATTGTCTGCTAGTAGTAGACAAAACGGTGGAGGAAGATATAGCTTTAGTAATGGTATCTACGGTCAGATAGATGCACACATGGGTAGGTTAGGACAAGTTACTCACAATGTTATTACTGCTCGTATTAACAAAGCTACTGAGAAACTTACGCCAATATTTTCACAACTTAGAAACAATCAAGGCGCAGCGTTAGAACTAAGTACAACTCTTAATAGAATACAGAACACGCCTGAGCGGTATGTACTTAGCACTGATGGTAACTCAATAGTATTACGAGGAGTCAAAGTAGAAGAAGAAGCGGCAGCAGCATACCAAGAAGCTCAAGCTGCAGGAACTAAGGGAGTTAGACAACCACAGGCTTATGTACCTACTGACCCTGATGCACCTGCAAGTATTCCTATTATTTCACCTATAGTACGTGACTTCTTTGCCGCACACGTAGAACTTAATGGTGAGCGTATAGGTCACTTAAAAAGAATACGCTCAGTACAAGGATTACAAGATTTAAAAGACCCTAATACTATATATGTGCCACCAGTAGACCCTAAGTTATATCCTAAAGTAGCCTTTGTTATTGACAAAGATATAACAAGTACTGGCCACGTTAAGATGATACATGCAGCTACTGATGTTATGCTTGATAAGCTAGTAAGTCAAGTTGAAACAGGAAGGTTTAGAGTTATAACTAAGAAAGACTCTGAAGACTTCCATAAGGCTTACGGTGATTACCAACATGACCTTACACTACATGAAACTTATATAGATTCAGCCTTATTTAATAAAGGTATCAGTACGCCTTACTTTCCAGTTACAGATGCAAACAAGTTAGTAGATGGTTTAGAAGGCTGGCACTTAGAGAAAGAACGTCAACTGGTACGAGAAGCTGTAAGTACTAGATACGCTAAAGAGATAGCAGAACTAAGAAAACTTAGTAACAACTATACACGTCTTAGTACTAGTGATGTAGGCCGTAGTAGTATATCAAGTAGTGCGCAAAATGCTGTAGCTCATGACCCTTATCAACAACTGATACGTACTATGCTTGATAAATCTAACTCAGTTGATGCTAGTAATTGGACTACTATGAACAACTTTTTGGATGACCATGTTAGTAGTATCTGGAACACGCTAACTAATAGTATAAGAGCGTCAAAGAACCCAGCTGATTTAGATGAAATTAACAGGGTATTTCAAGAAGCTGGTATTAATACAGGTTATTACAATGCAGCACTTCACGCTTATGCTAACCACACTGCAGGTAAGGGCGCATTAACTAACTTTGTACAACGGTCTAATGCACTTATGGCAAGTGTAATGCTTAAGCCTGATGTACTACAGGCAGCTAATAACCTTATTAGTATGAGTATACTTGGAGGTTCTGAAATACACTCAATAGCTAATGCTATATCTAAAGGTAACTCAAGTATAGTTGGCGAACTTGCAGGACTTACACATCTTAAAGTTCCTGGTACTAACGACCCTATTTTTACTGTACAGAAACTTATAGCTGATGCACATAAAGATTGGTTTGATGAAGCTGCTAGGTTAAAAGAAGCCCAAGCAGGTTTTACTACTAGACATACTGTTGAGTACCATGCTGTTAATGAGGCTTTTACTATTACTGGTAGAGAGACTGGCTCACAGTTGTTAGATATAACCAACAAAGGCTATGATAAGACTATGGCTTTCTTAGATAAGACCGCTAAGTATACGGGTAACCAACTTGCTGAAGAGTATACACGCTTTATTACTGCTAGAGTTATGAGAAAACTTACTACGTTAGCTTCCGATAATGGCTTATTAGATGCTAACCTTGCAGATAGTTACATAGGAGCTGCTGTTAATAGAGTCAACGGTAACTACTTAGCTTCGCAACGCCCACTTATGTTTCAAGGCCCGATAGGTCAAGCAGTAGGTTTATTTCAAACTTACCAAATAAACTTTGCTCAACAGATGTTACGTCATTTAGCTGAAGGAAGTAATAAATCAGTAGCATTAGCTATGGGACTACAAGGTACTATCTATGGTATGAATGGACTACCAGCTTTTCATGCTGTTAACCAGTACTTAGTTGGACAAGCAGAAGGTAATAAGCATAATAAAGACTTGTACTCTGCGCTGTATGGCTCTGTTAATAAGGAAGCAGCTGAGTGGGTTATGTATGGTGCAGGTTCAAGCGCCTTAGGTTTATTCCACCCTGACCTAAAGGTTAACTTATACTCTCGTGGAGATATTAACCCAAGGAATCTTACCATACTACCTACTAGCTTTGCTGATATTCCAATAGTAAGTGCTAGTACTAAGTTCTTTGGTAACCTTAAGGAAGTATTTAATAAGCTTAATGATGGTGGAGCAAGTTGGACTACGTTACTTCAAGGCTTAGAACATAATGGTATTAACCGCCCACTATCTGGGTTAGCAGCAACGCTGGAAGGTTTCACTAACTCTGCGCATAGAGCTTTTACTACTAAGAACTCTGGTGAACTAAGTGCAAGTAATGATATGCTTAGCTTAGTAACTCTTGGGCGCATAGCTGGAGGTAAACCATTAGATGAAGCCTTAGCTCTTGACTTAGCTTATAGGTCTACTGCTTACCAATCAAGAGATACTCGTATACGTAAAGAGCTTAGTGAAACAGTTAAAAGTACTATGGTTGGTAATCATATGCCAGGTAAAGACCAAATGGATAACTTCTTAGATGGTTATGTTAAAGCTGGTGGTGACCAGAAGAACTTTAACAAGTTTATAATGAAAGCTTATAAGTCTGCTAATACGGCTCAAGCTAATGCTTTAGCTGACAAGTTAAAATCACCTTACTCACAAGGTATGCAAGAACTATTAGGCGGAGCTAGAATGAAAGATTTTACTAACACTCCAGCAGAACCAACAATAACAGGAACTAACAAATGATACCTTACTATGATGACAGCATTAAACGATACATAATATTAGATGGTGTACTTAACTATTGGGATGGATGTAAATTCGTACCTACTGAGGTTAGTTATGATGCTACACTTGGACAGTCAGTAGTTACTACTTCTTTAGTTGCTGGCACTTTTGACTGTACTAGTTATCCTATTAAGATGGCAAGTCTAGCATTTAACATTAACTATAATCTACAAATGACTCCTTTCTTAAGACAAGGTTATTTTTATTATAGTAGTTTAGTTGGTTGGTATAATACAACAGGAACTTTAATAGTAACTAATGATGCACTTCACTACTTTAAAATATCGCCACCAACTGTGGGTAATTATAACTATGTAACAGATGGGTTTGTAATATTAGCTACGGCTGTTATTAGTCCTTTCGCTATGTATTATGCTTTACCCACTGAAGCTTATGCTATTTGGAATCCAGTAGTATCTTTTAGTGTTTCTGTTAAACCTCCTATTATGATTAGCTCTAACATAGCTGCTCTTATACCAAGCGCTAGTTCTACTGGTATGTATGTTATTGATTTAGCTAGTTTAACACCTACAGCGCAGAGTGTTGGTTTGATGTCCAGAGCTAGTTGGTATATAACAGCCCCTCAAAGTTTTAACGGAGATGCTATTAATAACCGTGATATTTTTGCTTTAGCTTGGAAACCTGGAGCAGGTTCTAATTTGCAGGTAATACAAGGAAATACTTACACAACAATAACTTGGTCTAACGTGAGTATTCCTACAGTAGTATTATCTGCCTCAGTGTATGCAACTTTTACTAAGCAGTACGTTATCATATCAGATGTTAATGCTGGCTTTTATGTAACTAAGTACAGAGATACTTTTACGTCAAATAGTACTTTAACTTTAGATACTTCTAGCTTTAAATCTATTTCTTTGGATGTAGCTTTAGCTGCTATAACAGAAACTACTATAGTATCTAATGATAACTATTTTGCTTACGTTGGCAGTACTGGAGTTAATGTAAGTATTGATGGTATTAGTTGGTTAACCATACCTAACACTCAGGAAGCTAATGCCAATAGTATCATAGCTACAAAAGAAGGTTTCTATGTAGAGACTACACTTAAAGGTAAAGCCTTATTTATAGATAGTAAGTGCAGAGTTAATATAGTAGCAAGTAATTCTGATGCATTTCCTAGTAAGTTAAATACTACTGTTAGTAATAATACTATTATATCCAGAGGTTCTAATGTTACTACAACTACTTTAGCTGTTACTTCAACTAGTCCTGTTAGTAGAACAGCTGATGTTACTAATGATTGGGGAGGAAATTGGCTATTAGCTGGAAATGTTATGACTTTCCTAGGTTATAACTTTGTTAATAACCTTTTTGCTACTACTCAAGCAGCAGTATTACTAACCTTACCTCCCTGCCCTTATAACGGACAGGTATTTACTTATACTACTAGAGCAGCAGTAACAGCATTTACTGTTAATGCCCAGCCCTCACCTATAAATACATTAGTCGGAGGGGCTACTACCTGGGTAGGAGGTACACTTGCAGCTAATACATCTAAGTCTTTTAAGTATAACTTAGTTGCTAATGAGTGGTTTGTACTATAGTAAAATAATATGCTAGGGTAGCAAGGACGCTGCCAATAACCATAACCTTGATACTAATTTTTGGAGATACTAATATGTCGCTTGACCCATTTACTGCTGGCTTTGACTTAGTTAAGACCAGTTTAGATAAGATATTCCCTGATGCTAATACGGAGTTACAAGGTAAGTTAGCTAAAGCTGCTAGCCTTATTAGTAATGATTATAACTTACAACTTGCACAAATAACTGCTAACACAGAGGAAGCTAAACATTCTTCATTACTGGTAGCTGGTGCTAGACCTGCAGCTATGTGGGTTGGCGTAATAGCCCTTGCTTATGGAAGCTTCGGCACGTCATTACTTAGTTGGATAGCAGTATGCTTTGGACTACCGCCGTTACCTCCACTAAGTAATGATATGGCAACAACAGTACTTACAGCTTTACTTGGCATAGGTGGTATGCGTTCATTTGATAAAGTACGTGGTACTGATACTAAGAAAATAGTAACCAGTACTAGTACCAGTACCAGTACCAGTAAAGGAGTTAAGTAATGTCTGCAAGTACTAATGGAACTAAGATAGCACCAGCTCATGAGTTACTTACTAGCTTTGAATGTACTAAGAGATACGGCGAACCTAAGAATGAATCTCATATGGCAGTAGTTACTATAGCACCTCAACTAGCTGTTGGTAAACTTCCTAAGAAAGTATACTGTAACATAGATTTAGCTCCACACTTAATTATGGCTCTTAGTAACATAGTAGCTATGAACTTAGTTAATGAGATACATAGCTGGGATGGGTGTTTCTGTATACGTGCTAAGAAGGGAGGCAGCTCCGCTAGTCTACATAGCTGGGGATTAGCTGTTGATATTAATGCTAGTACTAACCAGTTTGGTAAAGTACCTATGTTAAACAGTAAGGTGGTACAATGCTTTAAAGATGCTGGGTTTGATTGGGGCGGGGATTGGTTAGTACCAGATGGTATGCACTTTCAGTTATGTAAGAACTCTAGTACTATACGTGGTATTAAAGTAGATAGTACATTCACTGGTGAGATTGACCCAGCATTGTATAAGTTACCAGTATAGTGTTGTTATAAGTTAGATAATAAAAAACCCCGAAGTAGATAGGTAACTAAGTTACTTACTTACAACGGGGTTTTCTTTTATATATGTTACGGGATTAAGCTAATACTTGCTGACCTTCATCTAAGTTCCAAGGTATCCAAGTATTACAGTCAGGACAGTACTTAAGTTTCTTTGTTCGTATAAGTCCTAAGTAGGTATTGCCGCAGTTAGGACAATGCTTAGTACTTATAGGTTCTGCCTTACTAACAGGTTTAGTGTGCAGTCCAGATAATACTATTTGCTTTTTTGAGTTCATCTAATAACACCCTAGCTACGTCAATAGGTACATACCATCCATCCATTTCAATATTAAAGTAAGCTGCAATAGTAGATAACTTATCATCAAATCCATCATTATGAGCTACATTCTCTATCATATAAAGCTGTAACTCTTTATTCTGGTGTATCTCTTTCTGTAGTTCTAACAGTACTTCATGGAATGGTACTTCTGTACCACGATTAGTTCTAGCAGAAGCTCTTGAATTATTATCGTAACTAGCCATTAACCTTACCTCCTTTATTACTTTCTATATAACTTAGTATAAGTGATGCGCAGCCTGCTTGGTTAGTAGCATCATCTATGGCACTGTGAGCAGTACCAGTTCTCTGATATGTCTTAACTATCTCAGGGTATAATGCTTCTAATGTACGATAGCACATAATACTACGGTAGTTAATAGGATATATACTACTTAAGTCAGCAACCTCATAAGCTGCACGTAGTATAGGTTCATCAAAAGCTGCACCTTTACACCATAATCGTATGTTAGCTGGTTGATAGTCAGCAGTACTAGCTTTATACCATGCAGAGAACTTAGCTAAAGCTGCTCGTATATTAGTCTTACCGCTAAAGGCTTCATCCCTAGCAATAGAGTCTTGTCCATCCCACCATAGCATAGTACTTACACTATCAGTTAGACCAATAGCTAAGCAGCTATTATGAGATACAGTATCATAGTGTCTACGGTAGTCTTGTTCCATAGCACCTCGTAGCTCACCAGTTAAGAACTTAACTGCTCCGATACTAAGTATGCAACAACCTGGCTCAGTACCAGTTGTCTCCAAGTCTAGCATGATATTAATTATCTGTTCATTAGTATTGTTCATATTAATAGTTCCTTTCTTCTTCTGTTAGTAACGTGATATCAAATGTATCACTATCTTGTTCTCTTCGTATTCTACGTTTAACCATGTACCCGCCTTGCATGTTACCTACTGAACTTACTTGTATTATCTTACCTGCCGCCTGAAGCCCCTTAATAAGTTCTACTGCTACATTGATGTTATCTATGTCGCTATGGATAGCTGTTATTATATCCTTAGGCGGTATAGGTACATTAGACTTATCAAGTATCATCATAATTTTATGTACTATATCACTATGTCTAGACTTACCAAACTCACCTAAAGCTTTAGGCATTAGATGTTCAGTATGTGTAAGTACTGTATTAGCATAAATAACATCGTTAGCAGTAATGGTAGTACTAAGTCTTGCGGCACTATGAATAAGACATAGCTTAAGTAAATGAGTAAATCTACGGTTAGCGTAACTATCAAACCTAACATCCTCCATACCTTCCCATGTTTTATATAACTTATCTAGTAGTAATGAGGCTTCCTTAGTTACCTTAGCTGGCCCGACTACTTCTCTTCTTATACGTTGTAAGTATAGTACTAGTGCATCACGCTGTAAAGGACACGGAGGTTCTGGGAATGTTATCTTCCTACCAGTAGGCTCTCCGTATATAAGAAGTAACCTACTGAAGAACCCTTGTTCTAGTACTTGTGTTGGAAATGCAAGAGCGAATCCCGTAGGAGTATTACCTCCAAGGATACTAATAGTAGGATAAGGTACACATACTGACTTACCATTTTTAATCTTGTTCTGATACACATCATCGTAATCCCAAAAGCTTCCAAGTAATGATATGAAGTCTATATTACCATTACCTATGAAGTCATTAAACTCATCTGCTGCAATATAGCTTTCTACTGGTGGCTTGGTTGCCATGTTAGTAGCCATATCACCCCACAAGTTAGTATCTAATACATCGCTTGCCTCTATTTCTACTTGGTCATTAAGGTCAAGTAAGAACTTCTCTTTGCTGGTCTTATCAGGTGCAATAAAAGCATAGCCAGTAGTACGTACTAACTTCTTAGCTATTTTAATTGCACTAGACTTTCTATCTCCAGCTTTGCCAAGTAACATAATATACATGTTAGGATACACAGTAAAGTGTCCATGCTGGAAGAAGTAGTTCCTGCCGAGCATTGCACCTATAGCACTAATAGCACACCAACGATGGTAAGTATAAGTACTCTCTGTATCTGTTACATAGTTAGCATATATGTCAAAGAAGTCATCAGGTTTATCTTCAGTACCAGTACTAACTAACTTCTCTGATATATAAGATATGTTTACCATCTGGTATCCTCCTAGTTGCAGCTACTTGGTGCGCCCAACTTGTATAAGTGTTTCCATCTATTACCAGCACCTCTGCTACTTCGTGATAAGTAGTACTTGGTATGGGTGTTAGTTCCAATAGTTGAGCCGCACGTGCATCATTAGCATCTTGTTTAAGTTCATTTAACTTATCTAGTATCTTTGTTAGCATGTTAGCTTACTCCTATGTTATTCATTTTTCTTATCTCCCCAGCTAGTAAGGCCAGCGTTAATATCTACAGGTACAAGCATAGTTCTAGTAGTGCCACTTATATCAGTAACTTCTGTTGGTATTTCCATACAAGCTTTAACCATATCTATTAGATACTCATGACCTATACGGTATTGAAACAATATACTATCATGTACTTGCGCACATAGTTTAAAGTTATCATGATTAAGTAACCATATCTCATAGAACACTTTCATGTAAGCTTTGTTAAGTATCATTGCATTAAGACTTTGTGGGCAATGAGCTACATAAGCGTTAAGTGCTGGTTTGTTAAGGTTAGGCTTACCAAAGCAGTATCTAGTCCAACCAGTAGCACCTGTAAGCATCTTACTTAGACCTACTTGGTACTTAACATAAGTCTGGTAATCGTTCTTAACTCTTGGGTAAGTCTTAGCAAACTGGTCTAGTAAGTGCTGACATACTTGCTTAAGAGACCATAGCTTATTAAGTCCTAGTAACCGTTTAGCTTTAGCTACGTTAGCTTCTCCCATAGTTTCTAACATAACAAAGTCTCCCATGTTATAGTTAGCTCCATGGTTAGTACGCTTACTAAGGTCGCGTAGTTCTTTGTTAATAGTTTTGCCGTTGGTATCTACTATTTCTTCGTAAGGTATACCAAAGAACTTACTTGCATTGATGCCGTGAAAGTCTCTATCACTTTCCACAGCTTCTATTAAATTAATGTCTCCACTAATGTATCCAGTACCACGACTCTCTGCCTGTGCAAAGTCAGCTTCTGCCATAAGGAAGCCAGTATCAGCTACCATATAGGACTTAACTGTACCAGCACCTTTGCCTCTTGGTATGTTCTGTATCTGTAAACCACACCAGAAGTGGTGTTCTCTCGATGCAAGCCTACCAGTATCAGTACCATGTGGTACTAAGGAGTACAGTACTCTGCCCCGAAACAACTTACTTTCATCTAAGTAAGTACTTATAAGTTTACGCGCTTTACGTATCTTAGTTATTTTACTTAGTATCAATGCGTTAAGTGGGTGGCGGAAACTTGCCTTAGTAAGACTCGCATCATCACTGGAAGTAAGGTCACCACAACCCAGTACTTGCAACAGTTTTTTAACTTGTACTGGTGAGTTAGGATTAAATCCAACACTATCAGTCATTACACGTAGTACTTGTAACTGGTCTTCAACTACAGCTTCCTGAACACGTCTAGCATCTGCAAGTAAGCACACATCAGCACGCACACCAGTAAGTTCACTAAGATGACAAGGATAGTTAAGTGGAAACTCCATAAGGTAGTTATCCTTAGCCCACTTAGGTGCTTCCAGTATCCAAGCCATAGCTACGTTAGCTGTGTTCCAAGTATCTTTAGCATTATATAGATAATATCTTTCAATGTCAGTACTAAGGTACTTAGCTTCTCCTTTCCAATATCTAGCTTCACGTATATAAAACGCTGCTAGTGTACCTAAGTCCTTAGGTAGTTCGCTATACCAACAATGTTGCATAGTAGCTGTATCCCAGAACCAATGACTTACTGGAGCATTAAACCTAGCAAGATAAGCTATATCGTACTTACCATTCTGCATTACTTTAGGTACAGGTAATGCATTAAACTTACGAATGTACTCATGTAAGTAATCATCAGTGCATGGTATAACTATACTATGACTATGGTATGAGGCAGAGGCAACATCGTACCATACACCGCAGTAACCTACGCAAGTTATGGCTGGAATAGGAGTACTTACAGTTTCAATATCAAGTGCTATTAGGTCTGCTGTAGCGAATAGTTCTAGGTAATCAGCCGCAGTCTTAGGAGTTACTATCTCCCAACTGAAGTCAGTAGCTTGATACCAGTTATCTTTAGCTATTAACTTACTGGCATACCTAGTTAGCATGAAGTCGCCAAATGGTACAGTAAGTAATTGTTTAAGTGGATTTACTACTACCAATTCTATGCCTGTATCCTCACCTACAGTGAACATACTACCTGCGTAGTTATCAACACTGGGAAGTTTTAACTTCTTAGGTGTGCCATCTTTCTTATACTCAACTGCATCGTTAGGGTCATAAGTTAGCTTAGCCAACACGTCACTCCGTGTACTAAGTATCCCTGTTACCTTACGTTTATTACAATACGCTATTAGTTCGTACAGTGTACTGATTGGTTCAGTAAGTAAGTACGTACTACCTACATGTTTTAGACAACCTTTGAGTCTAGGCATGTAAGGTACATCCTCTGAAGTACCCAGAAATAGTAAGTTCATATTAGTATCCTTGTTATTGTGTAGCTGTTATCTTGTGTTAGTATTTACGCGCATTTCTATGGAGCTAATACTAAAATAGCCCTACTACCTTTTACAGCAATAGAGCTAGTTTAATACATGCATGTAACTATCAGTAAGTACTCGTCTAATCTAGGCCAGTTACCCTTCCTATCAAACCTAGCTTAGTTCACAGTACTTACTTCAAGTAACCTATGTACTTAGATAACTTCAACCTTATGAACATCAAGATAGGACTGAGTCTTCTCTTTGTTCATACGAATCTTTGTTACTAGCATTATATCAGTACCTTTAGCAGCTTCAACAGCTTCACGAGTACCGTTGATGTTATAGTGTTGAGCAATAGGTCTGATGAAGGCTTTGAACTTACCAACTCCGAACTCATTGTCTAGCATGTAAGCAATGGATGTTTCAGTACCATCTGATATTGGTGTATCGTTAGGGTTCTGTAGTTCCAGAGTTTCATTAAGACGGAAACGTACTTCCAAAGAAGGATGCTCGCCAATTAACTTCTCTTCTAAAGAGATGATAGTAGCAGAGTAAGCTCCAGCAGGTGGTACTACGAACTCAGGTAAATCAGCTAAGTCGTCTAATTCTGTATCTAAAATTGCATCTAATAATGACATGTTGTTAGTTCCTATATTATATATAAGTTATATTGTTATAACTAAAGTTATGTACTAATGTACGTTATGTGCTTACTTACTACCCTTGGCTTAGGGAACTTATCTCAAATCATCTGAAGTATTACTTAACTCACTGGCTACTAACGTAGCATAACCTGCAATATCTACCCAGCTATCAAGGTGGCAAACATCACCGTTAAGTATCCTAGCAATCTTATTAGATACCATGTCCAGAGCATACTCTTGGCTGGCACTAAGTAAGTTCCAGTTCTTACCAGTCTGCATAGCTAACTTGATAGTACGTGCTAACTTAGCTCCTTCAGCGTAGTTACCGTAGGTGCTTTCTCTGTCAGCTAATACTGCTTCTATCTGATTTGAACTACAGTTTATACTAAACGAATCAATGTTGTCAAGCTCTAATTTTTCTGTAGTACCAGCTTCCTCCCACAGTTCTTCAGTAGCACCAGTTATACCAGTGATACCACTGTTGGTGGTAAGTACGGCATCATTAGTCCAAGGCTTAGCTACTACTGGGTTAAACTCTTGTGGATTAGCCGCAGATAGTGTGTTACCTTCAGTGCTGTTACTATTGTTACTTGCACTCATAGCTTACAATCCTTCTTTCTTTGCGCGTTGCTTAGCAAGTATAGCTTCAAGTCTTTGCTTAGCACTAAGTGGAGCAGCTTGGTCTGCTAGTTCTATCTCAGCTGATACAGCAGCTACTACTGGGTCTTGTCTACGTACTGCTAGTGCTTCAATAGCGGCATCACCTTGAGTTAGTTTAGGTGTAAGCTGTGTAAGTGGTGTAAGTACCGCATCAACTACTGCTTGTACTTCTTGTTCTGTAGCTAGTGGTATCTCACGAACTATAGGTATCTCACGCATTGTACCTGATAACTTAAGTACTTCCATACCAGCTCCAGCTACAGGCGGTACATGAACAGCTCCAGTACCAGTAAATACTTCTAGTAACGTAGGTACTTTCATATCATCTAGTACTTGACCAGTTCTACTGCCTGTAATTACCCCATTTATACTGGTTGTAGTACTACTGAATATGTGTTTCTTGTTCTTAACATCGCAGTACACGATGGTATCGAAGTACTTAGCAGTATTACGACTTGACTTACTAGAGCCTGAGACTGGTACTATCTTCTTTCTACCATCCTCCATTTCTACTTCCTCTTCGTGAGTAATACATACTATATTAAACCCTGCTGCTTGCACTTGACTTAGGAACTTATCTACCAGTACCCGTAAGTTACCCCAGTCATCTAGCTGGAGCTTATAATCTTCAGGTTGGTTCTTAGTGATATGGCTAATGAAGCTATTAGTAAGCTGTGTTAGTGAGTCAAATACTACGATGGTATCTGCGCCAAGAATACCCAGTTCCACTTCCTCGCTAGGTTTATTATCCTTCTTGCATGTAAGACAACTTACCTTACCATGCTCCTCACAGATAGCTACTTTACTTCCCTTGATAACCTTACTCCAAGTCTCAGCTGCAATAGGAAACACACGACTATCAGGCACACTGATAATATCAATACGTTCTTGCCATGCTGTAGGTAACTTAAGTAATGTACTCCAACCTTGTTCACAGTCAAACCATAGTAAGTTAAACTTCTCTGCAAGTTCTCCTACTAACTGTGTCTTACCTGACTTAGGTGCGCCATATACTAGCACACGTTGAGTTGTTACTGCCTTCTTATCTGTTAGTCTCATTATGCTCTACCTAGTTGTGAGTCTATTAACATAGCAAGTGTTACTTCTATGCTATACGTTGGTTCTGGTGGTGCTACTTCTCCATCCATGTAGTAAGTTGGTGGACTTATAAGTCTACTGGTATCCATGCTACAACTATCATAATACTCACATGCACGAAAGTAGTTAAAGCAACTTTCACCGTACTGAGGGTACACGCCTGTGTTCTCATACTTCTCTATTAGTTCTATATCGAATAGTAGTTGTTGTATCCACATAGCACGTTGGGTGTATGACTTACTAAACATCATAAGTTCATACTCTCGAGACTTAGATTTATATATCAGGTACAACACTTTGTAACTACTAGCATGGGGAGCCATTGCATCCAGTACTATGCTGTATCCTATAGCCTGACTAGAGTTCTTATAGCTAGCTTCATTAACAGCGTACTGTCCAGTAGTCTTAAGTTCTAATACCATTAGCTCACCTGTTACTGAGTGCTTAAGTACAGCATCTACGAAGCCAATGTAAGTAAAACCATCAGGTAGTTCTATTCTGAAACTTAGCTCTACTGCTGGCTTAGTGTTACCATCAACTTCTGTCGTATACGCTAGTTCATACTCTCGTATCTCAGTATTAGCTGCTACTTGTGCAAACTTACTTACTGCGTAACAAGCATTGAAGAAGTCCTTATTAGTACGTGCTTCTTCGCCTAGTAAGTCAGCATCCCACGCAAGGAACATACGCCAGTAAGTGTACTCAGTAGTATCACCTTCTATAACGCTTTGAATACCCTCACCTACGGCATGACCATAAGCAAAGGTTACATTTTCTTCTCGTACTGGTTGTTCAGCACCAAGTTTATATAGTTGGTACTTACGTGGACAACTATGTAGTGTTAGTGTACTGCTGTAACTTAATCTTTGTAAGCGGGAATCCATTATAAACCTCCATTAATATTAGAATCATATATAACCATAGCTAGTATGCTCTTAAGCCTAGCAAGGCTAATACTCATGTAGCATCTATAGTGCATATTTATGTGTCCAGCAAGTAGCTGGAAGTCATACTGTGTAATGTATAGGTACTTAGCATCTGGTACACCTTCACAAGTAATGCACTCATACCTTAATATACTACCCGTGCTATTGACAGCATTACCACATACACAGCTATCAGGATAGCTAGTTGTGGGATAGCGGGCAAGTACATCTGTTACCTCTCTCTCAGTTACGAAAGGATAGAACCAGCAGTTAAGTACCTGCTCTATCCCTGCATGATTGTTAATGTACAGCTCATGGTGCTGTTGGTAATACAGTGCTAGGCATATGTATAGGCATTGTTCTACATTAGTACGATTAGTTATACCGCTACTAAGCATATGACCAGTACTTCCACCATCACCACAACTACACATATCTAATGTACCCAGTTATCTTGACGTACTTGATGAGCTACAATTACTGCATCCATTATTTCAGTTGTAATGTAATCAAGTATATCATCAGTAGTTAATAGGTCACAGTTATGTAATGTAATATCCTTAGTGAATTCTATAAGGTTACTTTTAAAATGCGCAGATACTATGCGAGTATTAGAGTCTATACTTCCAACTACTACTGCTGGTGTATGTAACCTAAGAGTGCAAGTACCACCGTAAGCTTTTGTACTACCAAGTGTACGCATAACAGTAGCCATTAGATATCATCCAGTGTCATGTGTTTAAGTGCCTTCTTAGGCTTAGTCTTAGCTACTGTATCAGCTATAACAGTCTGAGTTTGTTTCATTAAGCCACGTACTATTATACTTACTTCTTCAGGTGTAAGTAACGTAACAATCTCCGCATCAGCTCGTAATGCAGTATGTATAGTACGTAACATAGTAGGCATCATAGGATTAGATGCTAACAGTGCTTCCTGTAGCTCTAGTATTTTCTCACGTACTTCAGTTGCTTGGTTAAGTGCCATGTTTATTACTCCGCTTGTTGTCTAAACTTGTGGAAGTTCTCTGCACTACAGGCTTCTACTAAGTACTTCTTCCAAGGTGTTACTCTTGGACTTGCATTAGTAGCGTTAGCTATATCAGTGCTTGCCTTAATACGTTCCTTAGCTACGATACTTTCAAGTTTCCTTAGTAGTATGTACTGAGGTATCTCAATTGTATCATCACCTTCTCTGTTAGCTCCTAAGTTACTTACATAGTATTTAGGAAACCAAGCTTCTCTGTTATGGTAATCAAGTAACAAGACTAATATAGCGTTGTCTGTCTGTTTGATAACCTGTACAGTAACAGTTATCTTAGGGTGGGTTATGTTAGATATATTCATTAGTATCTCTCTTAGCTGTTATGGCTGGTTAGTATCAGTTATGTTTACAGGTTGTTACAGTGTTACGATGTTAGTGTTATTGCAGCAACCTATAGTCCTATTGCTTTGTTTCTACGTAAGTTCTCACGCATAGTAAAGTACTTACTCGCATCTATCAGTTCAAACGTTACTGCATCCCTACCTATTGTTGTATATAATACCTTAGCCTCACCATTACAGCTAGTTCCAGTATCGGTGCGCAAAGTACATTCTATCTTATAAGCTATATCTTGGTACTTCGCCTTAATAACACCTCGTTTAATACTAGCAATGTCTTCAGGTATAGCTACTATAGCGCATATACCATCTTTCTTAAGTGCATCCCAAATGGGCTTGTACTTATCAAGTCTTTTAGCTGCCATGTTAGTTCCTTACCTTGTTACTACTGTTAATATTAAAAGAGTACCTATCAGGATACCCGTTGGAATTTAAGTAAATAAAAAACCTAGATAGTTGTAAGTTATCTAGGTCTTTCATTAGTTGTTGGTTAGTAGGTTACACAGCTGTATCTAACCAAGCGTAGTAACCAAGCTAACCGTACTACTTACAAGTTTTTCAACAAGTCTTCGTCAGTAGCAGACAACAACGCTTCAGCTTTAGAAGTCAGTGCTTCAAAGCAGTCTGCGAAGTCTTCAGCATTAGTAGTATTAGCAAACCAAACTGACAACTGGTCAAGTAAGTACTTAAGTACTGGCTTGTTAGTTTTGCAAGACTGAAACTTACCAAGCAGTATCTTAACAGCGTTAGCTGTTTGTTCCAGAGTACGACCATTAAGAGCTGGCATAACAGTAAGATAGTCCTTACCAAAGGCTTCCCATACATCCTTAGCAATACCACCGCCCTTACGTTCAGCTTTAGGAATAGCAGAGATAGCTTCCCAAGTAATAGCAGCAGTATCAAGTAACTCAGGAGTAAATGCTTCGTTGTCATCTACTTGCCCACGTGCTTGAGCAATTATAACATCACTAAGAGTACTTAGTACTAAGTCCAGTTGCTTGCCACCAATTTCAATTATGTTAATAAGACCAGTCAGTGTTAGTACTGGAATCTCAACTTCAATAGAAGGTCTTTTAGTACCCAGTTCTGGGTTTTTACGAAAGTTAAACTTAACAGTTTGCTTAGCATAGCCAGCAGAAGAAGTAGCAAGGTCACGTAACTTAGCTGATTCAGCAGCTAGAGTTTCATAGTTGTCAATTGGTGTTGCTGTGTTAGTATCCATAATAGTCTCGGTAGTGGTTGTGTTTGATACAGTAGTATCGTTTGGAATAGTAGCTTGTGCTACTGTCTTATTGCTTGGAGGTAACGTAGTAGTTTGGTTAGTACTGGTATTATTACCACCCTTACCATTCTTATCCTTATTACCACCAAATAAACTCTTAAACTCGGCCATACTGTACTCCTATAATTATAGTGTAGTTAGTAGGTGGTACTTAGTACCTGATACCTAGCTAACTGGTTCTCTTTAAAGAGTGGATAGTATAGTGTAAGTACGGCCGAGTTGTCAAGCGGTTTTTTTGTTAGTACCTAGAGTTATGGAAACACTCTAAGTACGCGTGCTTGTTCAGTGTTAAGTTTAGCAGTTGTTACCATATTACAGTAAGCTTGTTCAGCTACAGGGTACAGCATGTTAGCTCCTACTATCTCATCACCACCAATAGCAAGTGCCATAGTAGCACCAGCTTCGTTATCAGTCCAAGTAGTAGTTACAGCTTCCATAGTCATAGTATCTACTATAGTTACCATCCAGTGAGTAGTACCACGTACCATGTATATACGAGTATCTTCTAGTTCTACTTCTATCTTAATCATTAGTTACTTCCTTTGTTGTTATCAGGTAAGATTACTATCTCACCACCATCAGCTACTAACTGAGCCTCAGCCCATTGTACAGTTTTAGCTGGGTTAGCGATGTACATACTTGCTACTATAGTATATAATGGCTCAGGTACTACAGAGCTAATTAACTTAGCTATAATTTTTCTTGGTATGTTATCAGTGTTATTATCTTCCGCATACTTATATATAACCTTAGTTGATTCAAGTATGTACATAACTAGTACAGAAGCTACTTCGTTATTAACATCAGTGTTACCTCTCAGGTCTGATAACATCTCTGCTGTACTATACAGTTCAGTATCATCATGCAGTGATTCTTCCAGTGATTCTTCGTATTTACTTAGTTTAGTTGTGTTACTTGGTTTGCTCATTAGTTGTTACTTCCTTTAGTTACTTGGGTTAGTTGTGTGAATTGGTATTAACTAGTTGGTATCAACTAATTAGACTATATTATAAAATAAAAACTTCCAACTACGCAAGCGTTATTTTCACGTAGTTGGAAGTTAGGTTGTTACAGTTACAGTGGTTATTACTCTCCGGTTGTTACATTACACGAGACTCTTGTGTTCTACCTAGTGTATTACCTGCCCATTCCAGTGATTCATCCCAGCTATATGTAAGTAGCAGTGATACTACTGAAGTCCATGAACTTGTTACTAGTAGCATAGCTGCATCATTTATAGACAAGTTATATACTTTCTTCTCTGCATCCCAGCTAGATGCTCTTAACTCAGCTGTTGATACTAATAACTCAGCTAAGGTAATAGCAAACCCTGATTCTGTTAGTTCTAATTGTGTCATTGTCATTGTCATTGTTACTCTCTGGTTGTTATGGTTACTATGGTTACTTCCTGTGGTTACTTCCTAACTAGGCTTATGCTAGGCTCAAATGCTCTAACATACTAGTCTGTTTGTACTTACTTACTTGCCCCTTACGCTTGTTCTGGAAGAAGGCTGCCTTCTCTGCTAAGGTTTCACCTTTAATACGTTGGCTAGTTATACCCTTAGTAAACGTATCAGGCTCACAGATTACGTACAGTTCTTCCTTAGCACGGGTACATGCTGTATATAGTAACTCTCTATAAGTCATAGTAGCATGGCTTTGATGTACAATGAAGTACACTTTACGCCACTCACTACCTTGTGACTTATGCACAGTAATAACCCAGCCAAACTCCAGCTCTGATATCTCAGCTCCAATACTAATACTAATCTCTTCGTCAGAGTTCTGTAGTACCATAGTTATAACATGACTAGCTTGTCTACCTCTGTCTTCAGTAGTATTAGCCATGCTGTCCATTAAGCTATCTATATCATCAGCACTTAGTTCCACACCTTCATCCATACTAAACATACCAGTAGTTTTCTTAACTGGACTACCTTGGTCATGTCCCCAGTAGTCTAGTGTAGTACTAGCTACTTGGTAGTCCTTACCACCGTAAGCACCATTAGCACTGATACTTGTAATGATAGCATCTTCTTTCTCATATAGTACCTTATCTCCTATGCTAAAATACTTCTTAGCACCCATGCTACCTAGTACTTCGTAAGTAACTCTACCATCACGTCTAGCTAGGAAGTTACCTATATGTAAGTTAAGGTCATGAGCACCAAAGGTATCTTTCTTATTATGAGGTATTAGTACTACATCTTGGTCAGGGTCGTACTTACCTTCATTGATATGAAGTTGTAGGAACTTCGCCGCTGTATGGGTTGCGTTAAGTACATCTAACTTACGCTTCCAAGGATGTAAGGTAAGCTGACCTTCGTACTTCCACTCAGCATACTCTTCTACCGGTATTACATTACCACTTAGTATCCTATGAGCAAGTCTAATGATAGGACTTTCTAGTGCTTGTCTGTATACTTGCACCAGTTCTACTACTGGTAGTTCTAGTAACTTAAAGCCTAGTATAGCTTCTCCAAATACTGGTGGTAACTGTTGTATATCACCTAGGAATATAACCTGTATACCATGACTGATAGCATCCATTAGTAGGTTATATAGTTCCACACTGACCATACTAGCTTCATCTATTATTATAGTATGGATACTACTAGGTAATGGATTGAAGCTAGACCTAGCAGGTTCAAACTTCATAGTGTTCTTAAGACTACCAGTCTTCTCATCTATTACTTCATAGTAAGTTGGTTGGTACTCAAGTAACTTATGTATAGTAATACAGTTATCTTGCATCTCTGCGCTCATAGCACGCTTAAGGTTCTGTACTGCACGCCTAGTATAAGCACAACACAGTATCCCAGGAGTACCATCTACCAGATGCTTATGGTGGGTACTAGCAAGTACTGGTATACCTACCTGAGTTATCAGTGCTTCCATAACACCGCGCATAGTAGTAGTCTTACCAGTTCCAGCCGCACCTATTAGTATGCATGATTCCTTACTAGTAGCTATCTCTACGAACTTAGCTTGTTCTTTATTGTACTCAATAGTATTACCGTACTTATCAACACTGGTAGTAACATCATCACGCTGTAAGCTGGTAGCTGGTTCCTGTGTAGGTACTAACAGTTCAGATACTCCATGCAGTTCTTCTATTATAGCTTCTGTGATAGCAGTAAGTGCCATAGGAGGTACTGGTGCTTGGTTAGTACTTGCTGCTTGTTCTGCTAGTAAGGCATCTCGCCGCGCCCTTGCTTTAGCTAGTAACTCAGCTACAGTAGCTTTAGGTTGTTTGTTAATTGTACTCATTTTTTAGTATCCTTGTATCTGGTTATTGTTATTCATTGATTGGTAATGTAGGTATAGCAGACCTTATTAGCTTAACTAAGGCTACAGGAGTTACTCCGCTACTTGGCACAGTCTTACGGAAACTTACAAATACAGAAGTGTTGTTACTATATACAAGTTCTTCTAAGGTAGTATTCTTGTAGCTTACCGTGTACTTAGCTCCCTGATGTACTAGGGAATCCTTATTAGTACCATCTTGGTATAAGGATAGTAAGAAAAACTTTCTTGACCACTTCAGAAGGTAGTAACCTTCTAGGCTTGCTATAGTACTAGCAGGTAGTATCCACTCTTTACTTAGTAAAGAAGGTAAGTTACCTGAATTAGTTTTGTCATTAAACGTTGCTTGTATCATGCTATTCTCTTTATATACTTATTAGTGGTTATACCTCAGTAGTATCATTAGTATCATCCTTTGTTGTATCGACTTCTGTAGTAATAGGAGCTAACTCTACTACAGGCGTAGCCACTTGCAACTGTCTTTGCATGGCTTGATAAGCGTTCTTAGCACGTAAATAACTTATGTTATCTAAGTACTTGGAACGTACTGGCAGTTCTGTGGGTGCAGTAGCGGCAAGTTTCGCTAGTTCTATCTGGTCTTTACTATGTCCACCTGCCATCATGGTGCTGGTACTTGGTAATGAAGTTACTATCTTAGTAACCTTACGTGTACCAACTAAGATAGTACCAAGGTCGTCATAGTACTCATAGGCTTCATCTATCTCAACCGTGTAAGTATCTAACTTTACGTAGTTGAAGTTAAGGTCATCACCGTACAATGCTTTCTTAGTATCTTTAGCATCGTTAAGTAGGTTAAATACTCCCTTAGATAGTACAGTACCTAGTTCAAAGTTACCTGTATCAGCTTGTTCACCTAACCAATCTTCTATCTTATCTATATCTTCCATAGGAACATTGTCCCAGTTAAGCTTCTTACTACCACAAAACTTAATAACATCCTTCCAATGTTCTGCTACCGTAGTACTTGGTACTTCTGGATAAGCTTCTGGGTAGTACACGCTATCAGGAAAGTTACCTGCTATAGCTACCCACTCAGCAAGCATAGCTGCATACTTACTACGGTTCTTATTCTTACCGCCTCGCATTAGCCTAGCTATTACATCCTCCTTGTTCCTTAGTACTGCGCTTCTTCTGTTAGTACGTGCAAGCATAGGAAGTTGGTTCTTAGTAGCTACTAAGCTATCCAGATAGTACCTTAAGTCTTCCATAGTAGTTGTAGTGTTATCTATCACATAGCGAGGGAAGATGTTTACTGCGTTAGGTACTTGATGCACCATGTCTACTACTGATATAACCTTAGTAAGTAACTGCGCTATACGCTCATCACTAGGTGTAGCAGGTACTCTCCAATCAAGTAGCGTAGTACTATGTAACAGGCTTAGAAATAGTAGTCTACGGTCTACAGTACCCAGTTGTCCAGCTATCAGTTTAGGTAACAGACCTAGTAACACCTTAGTTTCTTGGTCAAAGATAGGGTGATGTACACGCTTGGAAGCATGTATAGTCATTGGTATGCAAGATACCTCGTAAGTTACAAGACTGTAACAGCATGTTATCTTCATGGTTAGTTACTTCCTACTAACGGGTACATGCCAAGAGCTTGTAAGAAGTAATCATCATAGTAGTTAATGTTATAGATACTTACATTATCTATCCAAGTATTACCCTTAGTTCGTATCACAACGTAACTATCCGGCTTGTTATCCATAGCTGCACTAATAAGGCCGCGCATAGCACTAATGTAAGCTGCTTTAAGACTTACGAACTCAGCTGGGTTAGTATACATAGCATCACCTATTAGCAAGTAAGTGCTATGTATATCTGCTGACGCTGACTTAGTACTGGTATCCTTAGTACTGGTATCCTTAGCTAGTTGCGCCAGTGACTTAGTACCAGATGACTTCCTATATTCTAAGTCCATAGCTACTATACGATTAACATACGTAGCTAGCACTGGTTCAAACGATGCTACTAAGGCATCATAAGCATCTTGGTAGTTACTGAAGTCACGACTTCCAACTATGTTAGCTTTGCTTCCAGTTATACCATAAATACCATCAGCATATCTATCTATCCAACCTATTATAACCTTAATAGGTTGGATAGTTCCTAGCACTGATAGTTCTAAGCGGTACTTAGTATTCATATCTAGTATTACTGTATTAACCTTATGTATTGTATTAGTATTCATATCTAGTATCCTTATATAATTATATAATTAGTATCATTATTCTCTTAGCAGAGGTCTCTTAGCAGGCTTATCTAACCTAGCTAACCTACCTATCGTACTACGTTACCTATCGTACTACGGTAACTCACAGCTCTCCTAGAGAAGCTATATAATAACATAAATTCCCGTATAAGTCAAGCGTTATTTTTACCTTGCTATGGTAGCTAGTAGTACCTAGGTTGCTGCTACCATGCTAGGCTACTACCCTTGTTGCTGCCTAGGCTGTTACCATGCTACCCTCTTCAATGACCGCCTCCGGCTTACTGCTACCATCAGTGCTACCTCCTGCTTACCCTCCTATATATCAAACATAGCATTAATAGCACTATCATCCATACTGTAGAAGTTAGCCTTAGTTATCACTTCCGGCTTATCTTGCTTAGGCGCAGCAGGTACTACAAATACATCACCTGCTATGCCTAGTGCATCTAGTGTGTTAGTTACTGACCTACTAGCCTGTCTGTTATCACTTGTTCTTACTATCAGTTTCTCTAGTAAGTTAAGTGCTGTTCTGTTACCGTGGTACTCTTGATTACTAAGTATGCTTACCAGTAACTCTTGTTCACAATCTGTTATGTACGGTCGTATGCTCATCGTATTACCTTCTTTGTTTAGTTGTTGCTTGTTAGTTGTATGTGTATAACTATGTCATACTCTGTCATACTATGTCTGCCATAGTCAGACACATCCCATGATACCCTACCACCATCATGTGTGCAATAGGTATTATTCCTGTACCTTACTACTACCTAGTAACCTACTACTACCCAGCTACTACCCACTACCCAGTACATACAAGGTATCGGAGGAAGTCAGTACTTACAAGGTATCTTAGCCCTTCTTGTTACCCCTACTCAAAAAGAATAAAAATTATATATATATACCTACTACCTACTATATATAGATAGATACTACCTAACTACTGCATACACCCGTAGTTAGTAACACAGTAATGTTGTATAAAACGGGTGTGATATAGGCGGGTGTGCGTGTGATGTGTCATAGTGTGTCTGTCTGTCATAGTGTGTCATAACCTGACATAGTCTGTCATAGTCTGCCATATCACGTGTGTGTATATAACTTACAATACCTACATGATACAAGATACCTACCTATATAGGTATATACCTACCAAACAGGCATAAAAAAACCGGCAATTAAACCGGTTTAGTTTACTTGGAATAACTTACATGATTACATCAATCAATCCAGACTTAACATGTCGTCATCATTACCCACTTCCTGCATTGAATTAATACGTTCTAATAACTTCCCAAGCATAGGATTATTACTCTCAGCTACCATGTCTAGAGACTTTAATAACATTCCAAGCATGTCATCGGATAGCAACGTATTACCTGCAAGCGATGTCATGTTATCGCGATACTTACCTACTTGATTAACTACCTTCTTATGCTCTAAACTAACATTTAACATTTCGCTAAACTTCCAAGATAGCACAGGCTCTATTACTTGGTTAAAAAACTCTGTTATGCTCTTACCGCTCAATCTAGTTCCATTAGCTCTTTCGCTACTAACAGATTTTTTAATCCAATCTAATAACGCGCCCTGATTAAACAGCTCCAAACTAATACCATTTGCTTCCTTATAACTTTTATTATCTAGCTCATTAGTGATTAATCCTTTTTGAATCTTTAATAATTCGTTTTTCAGCCATGTGCGAGTTACAGGCTCACTTAACAAGCTATCAAGCTCATTATCCGTAACAGCTAACATTATAGCGCCCTTGCTTATCTTTGCAGGAATATCGGGCTTGCCTGTTACCTTAACAGGTTTGAATGTAATCTTTAGTATCGTCTCACCGATATTTACAAGGTTACTATCCACACTGATAAGGTTACTTAGTTTTAATGCGGGTAATCCTGCTTTATTTATAATATACATAATCTTACCTATACCTTAGTATCTTAGTTAGTAATGGACTAACCAGCCATAATAACCTTAGTTGGTTATTGCATAGCTACCTTATAACCTTATAACCTTACACAGTTACAAAGTAGCTATACACTAACAACTAACCATTATCAGGCATAAACATAACTAATCCAATGTACCATCATAATCATTAATAATATACTTAACATCCTTTTTATTCTTATGCCGGACAATAGCCATGCTACTAAAGTATGCTCTAACTTCCTTATATACTTCTATATCCATACACTCTAACCTATCAGCTAATTCGGTAATAGTATAATACACTTTTTTAGCTGATTCTAAACTTCCGTCAGTCTTAGTACTAATAGCAATATCTATCTGTACCAATAAATCAGTAACTAACAAACTTTTAGTACTAACACTTTTAATCAACTCTTTTAAATCATTCATAACTACACCCTACCTTTAGTAATCCAATTAATAACAAAGTATAAAACTGTACCACCAACTAAGGTTAGTACAGTAAAAATACCGAATCCAGAAACCATGATAATCTTAATACCTAGTATTATCATGAATATAGCTAACGTTACTACGCAACTAATTATAAAACCAACACTATCAAAAAACTTATTTATATTCATACTTAATAGCTCCAAATAAAAACTAACTCAACAACTAACATGATAGAGCTAACTACCATGCTAACCAACCAAACAACTTGACTAACCATCAATCTAAACTTAACCATACCTTAACCTTACGCCATAAACTAATAAACATAATGATAGTTGGTAGCATTAACTTACATGCTACCAACTACCAACTACCAACTACCAACTAACGTACTACTATGGATTTACTTTTGCAGAGCCGTTGTAGTAAGCTGGGCTATCTTCTGGGTAAAAGATGGCGGCAGAGTAATAACTGCCATCACCAAACTGAACAATGTAGGTTTTTTCATTCCCCCATTGTTGTCCACCTGTATTGATAACTTTATATATCATGTCCTCAATGTTAAATTCCCCTACTAGAGTTTTTGCGAATGATTCTGCTTTAGTTGTCATGTCATTACCTTATAATACCATGCCAGAATAGCACAGCTTCCTCTATACTATAGCATATACTATGCCAACTATTAAAACACTATAGCTATCAGGTACTTACTAACAACTACCATAGAATATAACCTACCTACTACCCTAAAATAACCATACTTGCACTATAACAGGGCAACTAACGCACCAAAAATAAGCACAGCCAAATAAACCTATAATTATCCCTAACTTACATTATACCTATTGCACTATAACAGGGCAACTAACAAATAACCTATATAAATCAATAACTTAAAGGGGGGGGTAAACCCTTTTTAAGTACCTTGTAGGGTGTATATCCTATAGCTTCCCATTAAATTTACTAAACTTTTTTAGAACACTATTACATACCTAGTTACTAACTACTCTAATATACTACTCTCCCGTACTACTCTAATATACTACTCAGAGGTTACAAGACTCGAGCCACAATTGGTTAGTTGCGAACGATTCCCAGCAGTAAGGTAACACCCAGTACTAACCACGTTTCCTTATAGCGTAAGTTACAGGTTAGTGGGTATCATGTAACCTAAGCAATGACCGCGCAAATCCTTGGAACTCCCAGCACATGACCGTAACTAACCCACCTGAACCAGCTAAGCAGTACCTAGGTAACACAGCTCGAATACTAGAACTACTAGGTAATGGCCTTGCACCGGAACTTGTAGCTTCAGCGGCAGGAGTTAGTGCAGGATATGTTTCGCAGTTACTATCAGATACAGCCTTCGCTCAACAAGTAGCAACCTTGCGTTTCGATAACTTAGCAGTATCCACGGCACGAGATAAGCGTTACGATGCATTAGAAGATAAAGTACTAGAGAAACTAGACATGGCCTTAGATATGTGCTACAAACCTTTGGAACTTGTACGAGTTATGGCTGTAGTTAATGGAGCTAAGCGGCGCGGAGCTACTGCACCAGAACATACAGCTATAGGTAACACTATAGTCAACCTAGTTATGCCAGTACAAATCATGCAACGATTTACTACTGATAGTAACAACCAAGTAGTAGAAGTAACTAGCGGTGACTTAAAGCAAACATTAGTTACTATGCCTTCATCCATGCTAGCAGCTAAGCACGCTAATACCATAGCCTTACCTAAACCAAGAACTACTATACAGGAACTCCCTGATGACATTAACTCCTCCATTACTGTTACCAACAACCTCTGAATCAATCTCACAACTTGTAGATAGATTAGTGCTAGAAGTTATAGCAGAACAAGCGGCGCAACAACATAACAAAGAACTACTGGCAGCAGTAGATAGAGCGTTAGGTAGGGATGCCGCTAACAAGTACATATCTAAGGATAGAAAGAACGCAGAACTTATATTAATGAACTTAAGGATACAACTAGGGTGGCGAGACAAGTAGTATCATTAGAAGATGCCTTAGGGCTTACAGAACTAACAACTGAACAAATAACTACGCTGGCAGCAGAAAAAACTAAGGATGCTAGTTTCGAACAACAAGAAGTACATACTTTAGCAAGAACTAACCTTGACTTCCTAGCAGCACTAGCTATGCCGGAAGTTATAGAACATGAGTTCCCTGTAACTTACCTTGCTATCTGGACTTGGTTACTTGGGTTTGTAGCTAAATCTCGTGACTTTAGTAAGTTAGCACTAGGCTTACCTAGAGGTTTTGCTAAGACCTCACTAATGAAGATATTTATACTATACTGTATACTATTCACAGATAGGAAGTTTATACTTATAATAGCTGCCTCTGCCTCACTAGCTGAGAACATTATAGCTGATATAGTAGATATGCTTGATGAAGATAATATAGTTAAGGTATTTGGTAACTGGAGAGTAGGGCTAGAGAAGGATACTCAGGAACTTAAGAAGTTTGGCTTCAGAGGACGTAACATAATACTTAAAGGGATAGGTGTTGGTACTGGTGTTCGAGGTATCGTACTTAAGAACTCTCGGCCTGATGTAATGGTATTCGATGACATACAAACCAGAGAAGCAAGTGAGTCACAGATAGTAAGTACTGACCTTGAGAAATGGATGATAGGTACTTGCATGAAAGCCAAGGCTCAAACTGGGTGTATGTATATCTTCCTAGGTAACATGTATCCTACTAAGTGGAGTATCTTGCGCCGCCTAAAGCATAACCCTACATGGGTTAAGTTCATAGCTGGAGCTATCTTAGCTGATGGTACTAGCTTGTGGGAAGCACTTGTACCTATCAAACAGTTAGAAGAAGAGTTTGCTTCTGACTTAGCAGCAGGTTACCCAGAAATCTTTTATAGTGAGGTACTTAATGACGAACATGCAAGTACTAATAATGCTATCGACCTCAATAGGATTGGTGAATATAAGTATACTGATAGTATCTCTGCTGGCTCGTTCATTGTTATTGACCCATCTAATGACAAGTCTAATAGTGACCTTGTATCTATTGGTTGCTTTCACTTATATGAAGGAGTGCCAGTACTTACTTCTCTAATAGAAGATAAGTTAAGTCCAGGCGACACTATTAAGCAGGCCATATTAATGGCTACTAAGAACGGAACTGGCCTCATAGTTATAGAGGCTAACGCATACCAGTACTCACTATGTTATTGGTTTGAGCAAACAGCTATGCAGTTAGGACTTACAGGTATACAAGCTGTACCTATATACTCTGGTAGTCTTGCGAAAAATACACGAATACTTACCATGTTTAAACAGCTTATAGCTGGTGAGATAGTAATACACCCAGATACTAAGAGTCAAGTTTACAGCCAAATAACTCAATTTAACCCACTTAAGAGAGATAATACTGATGGTATATTAGACTTATTAACCTATGCTCCACGAGTACTTACCGAACTAGAACACCTCATTGTCATAAACTCCCCATTTGGTAATGAAGACTACGATACCAGTAAAGTATGGAGCATGGAAGATAACTGCCTGTTTTAACAACCTTGTACTACCAAGATACCCAGATACTTATAATATAAAGGATACTACAAATGGCTACAACCCCTACAACCGCATTACTTGTAAGTAAGAAAGCACAGGAAGGTATAGTTGCCTTCAAGAAGTCTTGTCATGACTTAACTAAGAAGCATTGGAACATACGTGACCAGATGCGAAATATTGATTTAGCTTACATGCGAGAGCTAGACCAAACTGGTGAACATCGTATAGCTAAGATAGCTAATCGTTATGGTGATGCTACTAAGTTACAAAACATTACAGTACCTATAGTTATGCCGCAGGTTGAAACAGCAGTAGCTTATCAATCATCAGTATTTTTATCAGGTAATCCAATATTTGGAGTAGTTGCAAGTCCCAAGTACGAAGATGCAGCTATGCAGATGGAGACTATACTTGAAGACCAAGCAGTTAAGGGAGGATGGACAAGGGAACTTAACTTATTCTTTCGTGATGGTTTTAAGTACAACATTGCAGCAGTAGAAGTTACTTGGGAATCTAAGGTAACAGCTTCACTAGAGACGGATACAGGTTACAGTACTACCGAAGGTAAACCTAAAGAAGTTATTTGGGATGGTAACGTAGTACGCAGGTTAGACCCTTATAACCTTATCTTCGATACGCGTGTAAGTCCTAGCCAAGTACACTCTAAAGGAGAGTTCGTAGGTTACATTGAGTTAATGTCAAGAGTTGCACTTAAGGATTATATTCATAAGTTACCAGATAAAATGGTAGATAATATAGTAGCTGCTTTTGAGTCAGGAAATATTAGCTATCAAAATTATTTTACTCCACAACTTAACTCAGAAGCTTTACTTAACAGGGATGTTCGCGCATCTACTAACTGGGAAGCTTGGGCTACTGCTAGTGAGACTCACAGCAAAATACAGTACCATAACCAATACGAAGTAACTACCTTATATGGTCGTATTATACCTAGTGACTTTGGTTTACGAGTACCTAGTCCTAACACTCCGCAAGTATGGAAGTTTGTATTTGTTAATGATATACCTATTTACATTGAGAGACAAACTAATGCTCACGGTTACTTGCCTATTCTTATATGCCAACCACTTGAAGATGGTCTTGACTACCAGACTAAATCATTTGCTAGTAACATTAAACCTATACAGGATGTAAGTAGCGCTTTAATGACCTCAGTACTAGCATCTAGGCGTAGAGCTATTAGTGACAGAACCTTATACGACCCAAGCCGTATACGTGAGGCTGATATTAATAACCCTAACCCTTCTGCTAAGATACCAGTAAGACCTTCTGCTTATGGTAAGAACTTAGCTGAATCTGTATTTCCATTTCCTTTTAGAGATGACCAGAGTTCTGTTATATTACAACAGTTACCTATGTTCACAAGTTTTGCTGATACTATCAGCGGTCAAAATAAGAGCCAACAAGGTCAGTTTGTTAAAGGTAATAAAACACAGCATGAGTATGCCGATGTTATGAGTAATGCTTCTAGTAGACCTCAATCTATTAGTATAGTTATTGAAGCACAAACATTCTCACCACTTAAAGAGATTCTACGCTTAAACATACTACAGTTCCAAGGAGGTACAACCTTATATAACGGTAATCAGAAACAAGAAGTTGCTATTGACCCTATAACTTTACGTACAGCTGTTACTCAGTTCAAAGTATCTGATGGACTTACACCTAGTGATAAGCTTATTAATGCAGATAGTTTTCAAGTAGCTTTACAGATACTAGGTAGTTCTCCGCAGGTTTCATCGCAATATAACATGGGTGCTTTAATCAGTTACCTTCTGAAGACTCAAGGCGCACAAGTTAGTGAGTTTGAGAAACCTCCTGGTCAAGTACAATATGAGCAAGCTGTACAGCAATGGCAACAAACTATAATGCAAGTTATGAAAGATAACCCAGACATTAAGCAAGAACAGTTACCGCCTCAACCACAACTTACACAGTTTGGTATGAACCCAGACGGGACTCCTAATAAAACAGGAGTATCTAATACCCCAGCACCTACTATCATAGAACAGATAATGGGAATGGGAGCTAGTAACCAGCAACAACCACAACCACAACCTGGCCAGTAAGTACCTTATACCCTGGCCACTTAGGAGATACAACAATGATACCAAGTAACTTAGATAAACCAATTAAAGTAAGTACCTTTACTTCTTATGACCTTAGTGCTAAAGATACTATAGAAGGTCAAATACTAAGTACGTTACAAGAAGCTGTACTACAGAATGAACTTGTAGGCTTAGCAGAAGAAAAACTTAATCTTAAGTACGATGCTAATAACCCTCTTACTTACCTACAAAGAGAAGCAGAACTACAAGGTCAGATAGGATTACTAATATATCTAATTGAAGTATCTAACTGTAGTAAGCTAGGGTTACAAGATAAGGCTTCTGGTATATATGAGGGAGAAGATGCAGGGTTATATAACTACTAGTTACAAATAATAATGATACATAGGATACTAAGCTAACCAGATACAAACGATACTTACGGGCATTTTGCCCAGAACCTAACTAGGAAACTAATAATGTCTTTATTTAATATGTTCAAATCAGCTACACAACCTACTGCTCCAACTTCTGCTGATGTTAATCCAACAGTTCCAAATGCAGCTAATACTCCAACTATGATTGACCCAGCTAACCCTACAGCAGCTCCAGCATCGCCAATGGATACTTACAAGGACTTATGGCAACCTGATGCTAGTCCAAGCGTAGAACAACTTAAGTTACAGCAACAAGCACAAGACCCAGCTAGATTCATGGAAGCTGCTAAACAACTTAACTTTGCCAGTATTATACCTCCTGATACTATGTCTGCTATTGCACAAGGAGGTGAGGGTGCTACCAAAGCTTTCGCAGAAGCTATGAATCATGTAGCACAAGCTACTTACGCTCAATCAGCACACGCTACTGATAAGTTAGTTAGTAACGCAATGACTCAAGCAGAAGCTAACTTTGCTGCTAAGTTACCAGAACTAATGAAACGTCACAATGTTAATGATGCTTTACGTACAGAAAACCCTGCTTACAATTTACCTGCTGCTGCGCCTATCATTGGAGCATTAGAGCAACAACTAACAAAGAAGTTTCCCAACGCTACAACTACTGAAATGAAAGGTATGGTAAATGATTACCTTACTCAATTTGCTTCAGCAGTATCACCAGCTGTACCTACACAACAAGCTGCTAACGCTCAAGGCGAAGTAGATTGGATGACCTTACTAGGTCAGTAGTAATATAGCACAACTCTTTAGATAAGGTAGTTATCTTATAAGGTAATTATCTTATCAACATCATTTGATTCTAATTAAGTTACAAGGATACTACTCATGGCATTACCTATTACTAACGCTTACTCAGCTGGCGGTATAGCTGGTACATTACTTTCATATGCTGGTGGCACACAAGCTAGCATCATGGGGTTACAAACAGACTTAGCTCGTAAGAGTTTTAGTGCTACTATTATGCGCCTTATGCCTAATGGTACTGCTACGCTTTTCGGCTTAACTTCTATGTTAGGCGATGAAATAGCTCTACAGTATGAGCATGGTTACTTCGCTAAGACTATGATTTTTCCTAGTTTTACTTTAAACGCTGCTCCAGGCTCTGCAACTACTGCTGTTCCTATGAGCACTCAAGATACTCTTGCTTGCGCAGCAAATGGTACTAATAACTTAGTTCCTGGTATGGTAATGCAAGTTATGAATACTACTGGCGTACCTACAGGTGAAGTAGTTATTATTGAAACCGTTAACTCTGGTACTGGTATCACTGTTTCACGTAATGCTAGTAACCAAGGTTCAGGTACATTAACAGTAGCTTTGGCTTCTGGTATGACTTTATACCAAATTGGTTCTGCTTACGCTGAAGCAAGTAACAGACCTGCAGCTCTTGGTATTATGCCTGTAAGATTAAGTAACTATACTCAAATCTTCCGTAATACTTGGACTATCTCTGATTCAGTTAGAGCTACACAAGTTGCAGCTGGTGATAGTACTGTTGCTGAGAGTCGTCAAGATTGTATGGCTTTCCATGCTACTGATATTGAGAAAGCTATTATCTTTGGACAAAAAGCTTTAGGTTACTCAAACGGTGGAGTGAATGGTACTCAACCAAGACGTATGATGGATGGACTTATTAGTATCATAGGTCAGTTAAGTAACTACCCTTCCTCTTATGCAGCAGCTAACGTAACTACTATTACTACTGGTTCTTTATCAGGCGCTAACATAAGTACTGCATTTGCTACTCTTGAAACTGCTTTAGACCCAGTGTTTAACCAAGCTTCAGACCCTAAACATGCCAATGAGCGTCTTATGTTTGTAGGTGGTGCTTCTAAGCGCATACTTAATAACATTGGTAAAGCTTCTGGTACTATTTGGTTGCAAACACAAGAAACAGCTTGGGGCTTACAATTCTCCGAGTTCCATACTGCTCGTGGTAACTTTAAGATTATTGAACATCCACTGTTTAACTCTAACCCTATGTGGGCTAAAGCTGCATTAGTAGTTGACCCTGCTGCTATTAAGTTAGCTTACCTTGGTGACCGTAAAACTCAGAACCGTGAGTTTAACGTTAATATGCGTGACCTTGACCCAGTTGATTCCGGTATTGATGCTGTTGGTGGAACTCTTACTACTGAAGTAACTTTGTTATGTAAGAATCCTCCAGCTTGTGCTATGTTATGGAATATGAGCTAATAAGCTACTACCAATCTCCTCGGTGATATAACTTTAAGTGTCAGGTAGTACTCAATACTGGCACTCTTTTTATACCAACGTGATTAACTACTATAAATAAGGTAATAAAATGTCTATTGAAAAATCGTATAGGTTTAATGGTATGGGCGCTATTAGTGCAGCCTCCGGCAATCGTTATGCTCCAGACAGTTCAGGTTATATAACTACTTCTAAGGAAAGAGAGCAAGTAGAATTAGATGCTCTCTGTGATGGTGAGATACTTGTATCTGCTGAACGTGAAGCCATACTTACACTATCAGTTGAAGAGCAAATTTCTATTGCTAACAAAGTTGCTACTGATGCAGTTGATGCAGAAGTTGCTAGAGTTGTAGCTAAACAAAAAGCTATTAATGATGCTATTATTGCTAATGATGAGTTACGTAAATTAAACGCAATTCAAGCTGCTAACGATGCTGCTGCAGCTGCTAACAACGTACTAGCTATGGCTGCTGCTGCTGATACAACAGCTAAGTTGATTATGGCTTCTGAAGCAGCTCTTACTGCTAATGCTGTTGCTGCAACTGCAACTGCTGCTGCTGATTCAGTAAGTAAATTAGCTTCATTAAAAGCTACTGCTGTTGCTAAAGCTGCTGACGATGCTGCTATTGCATCTGCCAGTAAAGCAATTAACTCAGTAAGTAACTCTACTGCTAAGTAACAAGGTATAAATATGACGGCTCTAGCTGATTTAATAACAGATGTATATAGTATTACTAACAGGCCAGACTTAGTTAGTGAGACTATATACTGCATTAAGAAAGCAACTCTGCGACTACATCAGTTAGAGCAGTTTCCTAAAGACCTTAAAGAAGTAAAGATTACAGGTTTAGTTAGTACTAGCACCATAGATAATCGGTATAGTATAGATACTTCGCTAACACCTTTTGTTAGATTTAGAGCATTACTATACATAAGAGATGAACCTTTAGTACCAGCTACAGTTACTCCTATAGATAACTACCAAGAAGTACCAGCTGATATAATCATGAATGGTTATCAGCAAGAATTTCCAGAGTATTACTACCGTGTTGGTAATGCTATTAACTTGAGAACATCTAAAACAAGTGGACAAGTTAAAATAGGTTACTACTCTAATCCAGATGTAGGAAGTACAGGAGTTACACCTAGCTACAGTAGTTGGATAGCAGACTTATATAGCATGGCAGTTACAGATGATGCTGCCGCGCAGATATTTAAACTAATAGGTAAAGATGAGGAGTACAGTAGATTCAGAGAAATATCAGCTGATAACTTCCGACTGCTAGTAATGAGTCAAATTACTTAATACTTTTTTACACTTATACTAGATACTAAGCGAGAAATACTATGCTAGGATTAGACTCTGCATCCCTTGGAACTTATGTGTTAAATGGCCTAGTACTTATATTAGCCTATTTTATTAAAGCATCTGTAAATGATTTACGGGGTGATATTAAAGCCTTAAAAGATAAACAAGAACTTACAGATAAGGAAATAAATAAGTTAGAGGTATCAATGCCTACTAACTATGTACAACGTGGTGACTTTAATACACTATTTAATCGTATAGATGAGTTACAAAGAACTACTCATGAGAGTCTTATGGATATACACTCTCTATTAATAACTATGAATAACAACCAAAGATAGGTTATTACTATGTCTCAACTTATACTAAAGGCTAACCTGCTTTCTATAGATGTAATACCTTGCACTAGGTTTGCTGGCAGGGATGTTATAGTTCCTGGACAAGACCAGAAGAATACAGCTGGTGTAATGGGTACTGCTTCTAAGAATATAGGCAGCCCAGAAGTATACTATATACATAACGTAATGCCTACTTCAGAAGGTATGAAATCAATAGGTTTTCGTACTGTTAAAAAATCAGCTAATATAACTATTGGAACTAGGTCAATAACAGCTGTGAGCCTTACAACAGGTACTCCCTTTGTACCATCTGTAGGTACTACTTATCCATCAAACATACTAAATAGTACTGCAGCTCTTCCATCTGTTAAGATAGCTCCTACTTACACATCTGCTTGTGTTGTTAAATCAGGCTTAATAATCACTAGTCCTAGTGGTAGCGTTGGAGATAACTTTGGTTTATATGATACGGTAAATAGTAGGCTTCTGGCTTATATACAAATAGATTCCATAACAACTACTAGCAGTGGTGCAATATTCGGTATTATAGTATCTGCTTATGTATATGGAAAGACAGCTCCAGTAGCTACTATGTATGTTACTACTGTAGGAGTATCGCCACTAACTACTGATATGTTTGAGATTGAGTATATTGGTTCTACCGTAGTATTTAGTTTTAATGGAATAATTAAGTATATAGCTACTGTTTCTGACTCTTCTAGTATAGTAGCTGGCTTAACAGTACAAAGTAGTTTTAAATGGACTTTTAATGTTTACTCACCTTTTACTAACATAGTATATGGACAGTATTCGGTACTAGCAACTACGCCTGTATTTGATATGGCACAGATAATAGAACTAAGAGACAATAAAGGTAACTATGGACACCTTGGAATTACACTTGCAGGTAAAGCTTATATAAGCACTAATACTAACATTGCATGGGCAGCCTTAACAGGAGGTGCTGCTATATGGAAAGCTAATGATGTAACCAAAGCTTATGCTTCAGGTGTTACTTACTTGTGTAATCCATTAGATAGTCTTTATACTATTAACCTACTTACAGGCGTAGCTACTGTACCAACACTTACATTAAATACTTCAGGAGTTTCTCCTATAGTTATGAATACCATAGTAGGTATAGTTGGTTCTTATAACTATCTTATAATGCATAATGGTCAATCAGTGCTGTGGTCTAGCGCACTTAACCCACTAGACTTTAATCCCTCATTAGTTACAGGTGCAGGTTCAGCTATACCTACTAGCCTTGGAGCACTAATACTTGTTATGCACCCTATCAACTTAGGTTTTGCTATCTATACAGGTACTAATATAGTTATTGTTGCTTTTAGTGGAAATAGTCAGTATCCTTGGATATTCAAGCCAGCATATAACTCAGCAGGTATTACTAAGGTATCTGATGTATCAGTATCAGGAGAGGATGGAACTAACTATGCATGGACTTCGGCCGGTATATTGCAAGTATCTGCAACAGGAACTGCTCAAGTATATTCCGACATAGCTGACTATCTAAGTAGCAGACTGTTAGAAGACTTTTCTTATGTAACTAATACACTTACTCTTAGTTACCTTACATCTGATATTCTTACTAAAATAACTTATGCAAATTCTAGATTTGTCTGTATTAGCTACGGAGTTACTACTCTTACTCATTGTTTCATATACGATATAGCTCTTAAACGATGGGGTAAAGTTAGAATACCTCATGTAGCTGTACTTGGTTATACAGGAGCTCCAGAAGCTGTAGCTAGCACTGACTATTACTATCCCTCTACAGCATCTACTCATAAACTTATGAGTTTTTTACAGCTAGACGGTTCTATAGTTAATATGGTATTTTCTTATGGAGATACTAACCACTCTGCAGTGCTTATACTAGGTAAGTTTCAAGTAACACGTACTAAGGTATTTACACTTCAAGGTGTATCAGTAGATAACGTAGATGCGGCTAATACAGCTAACTTTTCTATACAAATACAGACATCTATGGACGGTAAATCAATTACAGATAAGATTACTAACCCAGTACTTATTTCTAGCGGAGCACTTACTAGAAGTTATGGCTGTAGAGTTACAGGGGTTAATCACTCCGTAGTAGTATCTGGAGCATTTGACTTGGTAGATGTTATACTTACAATCACAACTCATGGTTCAAGATAGGAGTACTAAGTAATGTTTACTAGCCAAGTTAATATGCAGTTACCTATGAGCCCTAGAACTACTGACCAAGAGCTTTATGGGGAACTATCTGTATTATATAACAGTATGAATGTATTACAGTTAGCTGTTAATGCTATACTTACACAAACAGGTTTACTATTAAATAGTGGTGCAGGCTACTCTGGTATTACTGGAAGTGGCGGTACAGGAACAGGTTCAGGAGGTTATTCAGGAATAACTTCTGGTGGATATAATAAGCTACAAGTAAAGGCTAGTGTTACAATGTATCCTGGTGATATAATAACATTAGTTAATAGCCCTCTAACAGCTAATTATACTGCACCTAACTTAAATATATTAACAGCAGGTTTAGCTTCAGCTGACTATGTATCAGTAATTACTTCACTTACACCTGCTAATGATACTAACTTTTCGGCTTACTCAAGTACAACAGGTTTTACTACATATAACTATGCGACTGTTTATAACTGGTATAACCCAACTACGGCTACTACTATTGTAGGCCATTTAGTACGAGAACCTAACCTAGCACAAGGTTACGTAAGTGATATTAACCCTATAGTAGCTGGAGCTGTAGGAGAAGTAACAGTTTCTGCTGGATTGATAACTACTATTACTAACCCTATTATAATGCCGGGAGTTAATTACTATCTTAATAAAAGCTATTATATGTCAGGTGGCGTACAAACAGATACTGATGGTACAATAAGAGCTAGACCATTATATTTAACTGAGGCTCCTGGTACTGGCGGCCCTGTAGTAAGTGCTAACTTATACTTTAATCAATACATAGGAGTTGGTGTTGCTCTTGGTGTATTGTTATTTAAC
>Ga0208613_1000063_pt1 | contig 43589 bp, 42 predicted proteins | sample CryBogmetaGMA6M_FD_184543 | JGI IMG/M metagenome (GOLD analysis project Ga0208613, IMG submission 184543) | Freshwater microbial communities from Crystal Bog, Wisconsin, USA - MA6M (SPAdes) | ecosystem: Environmental > Aquatic > Freshwater > Lake | place: Crystal Bog, Wisconsin, USA | collected... | reverse complement strand
TGTCAGCGGCAAGTTGCAGCCCTTGAGCGCCCAGAGCGTTCGCCACGCGCTGTGGCACTACCCCGCCATGACGCTGGGCGTGGTGCTGCGCATCCACTGGCAAGCGCTGCAGCTTTTCATCAAACGTGTCCGGTTTTTTGGCAAACCCAAGCCGCCCACCGCTTTCACCACCCGCTGAGCCCCGAGGTCCCCCATGAACACCCTGAACCGCACCACCGCCCCGACGTTTTCCATGCCCCAAGGCACACCGGCCGCAGCACGCACGGTGTTGAAGCTGCTCAAAAACCTGCGCCACGGCAGCCTCACGCTGCAACTGCCCGACGGCTCGATGCATCGCTTTGGCAGCGAGGACTTGCCCCACGCCACGCTGCACCTGAACAACTGGAAGGTGTTTTCAGCCGCGCTCAAATCGGGCGACATCGGCTTTGCCGAAACCTACATTGCCGGTGACTGGAGCACCCCCAACCTGACCGAACTGCTGCGCGTACTGGTGAAAAACCGGGCCGAAGTCGAAAACGTCATTTATGGCTCCTGGGCCGGGCGCCTGCTGTACCGCCTCAAGCACCTGCTGAACCGCAACACCCGCGCCAACAGCCAGAAAAACATCCACGCGCACTACGACCTCGGCAATGGTTTTTACAGGTTGTGGCTGGACGAAACCATGAACTACTCAGCGGCCATTTTTGACGGCAACCTGGACCAGCCGATGGCGCGCGCGCAAAACACCAAGGTGCGCCGTGCGCTCTCGCTGGCCGGTGTCAAAGCGGGTGACCGGGTCCTGGAGATCGGTTGCGGCTGGGGCGCGCTGGCCGAAATGGCGGCGGCCGAATTCGGCGCCTCGGTGGTCGGCGTCACGCTCAGCACCGAGCAACTGGCATATGCCCAGACGCGCCTACAAAACCTGGGCGTGGCGACCGGCCCCAGCCAGCAGGCCGACCTGCGCCTGCAGGATTACCGCGACATCACCGACGCCCCGTTTGACGCCATCTGCTCGATTGAAATGGTCGAAGCCGTCGGGCGCGAATATTGGCCCACCTACTTCGCCACCGTGGCGCGTTTGCTCAAACCGGGCGGGCGCGCCTGCGTGCAGAGCATCGTGATTGACGATGCGCTGTTTGAGCGCTACGTGGGCTCTACCGACTTCATCCAGCAGTACATCTTTCCGGGTGGCTGCCTGCCGTGCCCACGCGAATTCCGGGCGCAAGCCCACGCTGCCGGGCTTGATGTGGTGGACGAATATGCCTTTGGCCACGACTATGCCGAGACCCTGCGCCGATGGCGCGATGCCTTTGTAGCGAAGCGGGCGCAGGTGCTTCACAACGGCTTTGATCAGCGCTTTATCCACATCTGGGAGTTCTACCTGTCGTATTGCGAAGCCGCCTTTGAAGAGGACAACATCGAAGTCGTCCAGTTCACCCTGCAAAAGCGCGCCTGAGGGCCAAGCTGCCATGCCACGTCGGCGCAGTTTGCTCGTTGCCACCATGTCCAGCTTACTGGCGGGCTGGTCAGCCTCGGGCTGGGCAAAAGCTTTGGAACCGGCAACGACTGAGGTGGGCACGCTGCTGAACGGCGCGCAACGGTCGGGCACGGCGCGCCTGCGATTTTTTGGTTTTGACGTTTACGACGCCACCCTCTGGATCACCCCGGGTTTTCAAGCCTCGCGTTATGAGCAGCACCCGCTGGCGCTGACGCTGAGTTACTTGCGGAGTTTGAGCGGTAGCGCCATCGCCCAGCGCTCCCTGAAGGAAATGCGTCGCGCCACATCGATCACGCCAGAGCAAGCGCAGCGCTGGCTGACCGAGATGCAGGCAGCGTTTCCCGATGTGAAGGCAGGCGACCGCCTCACCGGGCTGCACAGTCCCGGCGTGGGAGCGCGCTTCTGGTTTAACGGCCAGCCGCGTGCCGAGATTCGCGACCCCGAATTCAGTCGCCTGTTTTTTGGCATCTGGCTGGCGCCCTCCACCAGCGAGCCGCAGTTGCGCAGCGATCTGCTGGCACAGGCCGTGCCATGACCGCTGACCCGACATCCACCCTTGCCACCGCCAGCGTGTTCACCTGGCGCGAGGGTTGGCGCTATGGGTTGATGGGTTTTCCGCTGGCGTTTGTCGCCTTGCCGCTGTTTGTGGTGCTGCCTAACCACTATGCCCGCGCTTTTGGCGTGCCGCTGGCCACGCTCGGGGCGCTGCTGCTGGGTGCCCGTCTGTTTGACGCCGTGATCGACCCGCTGCTGGGGCGCTGGAGCGACCGCCTGTTTGCGCGCTCCCTCTCCGCCGTGCTGGCCTGGGGCGCGCTGGCAGCGCTGCTGTTGGGCCTGGGGTTTGCAGCCTTGTTTTTTCCGCCGGTGCGCGACCTGCCGGCCTTGCTGATCTGGGCCGCATTGAGCCTGCTGCTGACCTACGTGGCCTACAGCGCCCTGAGCATCCTGCACCAATCGTGGGGCGCGATGCTGGGCGGCGACGAGCGCCAGCGCAGCCGGGTGGTGGCGTGGCGCGAAGGGCTGGGGCTGGTAGGTGTCATTTTTGCATCCATTACGCCTGTAGCCCTCGGCCTGCCTGCGACAACAGCTCTTTTTTTCATAGCATTGACAACCGGCTGGCTGGCTTGGCGGGTTGCGCGGCAGCCAAGCCTTGGCGCCGCTCGCCCGCTTGATGGGTTTATCCAATCGCCCCTTTGGCTGCCATTTTCCCGGCCCGGCTTTCGGGCCTTGCTGGCGGTGTTCATGGTCAACGGCATTGCCAGTGCGGTGCCAGCCACGCTGCTGCTGTTTTTTGTACAAGACCGGCTGCAAGCGCCGGCATCGACCGAGCCGCTGTTTTTAGGCAGCTACTTTCTGAGCGCGGCACTGTCGATTCCGCTGTGGTTGCGCGTGGTGCAAAGCCTCGGGCTGGCGCGTGCCTGGGGCCTGGGTATGTTGCTGTCGGTGGCGGTATTTGTGTTCGCCGCGACCCTTGGCGTGGGCGATGTGGCGGCGTTTGTGGCGGTGTGTGCCTTGTCCGGCGTCGGACTGGGCGCCGACCTGGCCTTGCCCGGTGCGCTGCTGGCCGGCACCATCCAGGCCAGCGGCGACCGGGGCCGGGCCGAGGGCGCTTACTTTGGCTGGTGGAATTTCGCCACCAAGCTCAACCTGGCACTGGCCGCCGGGGTCGCGCTGCCGCTGCTCGGCGCGCTGGGCTACGTGCCCGGCACCCGCGATGCCACCGCCCTGAACACCCTGACCCAAGCCTATTGCCTGCTGCCGTGCGCGCTCAAGCTGATCGCGGCCGGTCTTTTGTACTCACTCATCCTCCGAAAGACACCATGAACAGACGCTTACTTTTGGCCGCCGGTGCCGCTGCTTCCTCCGCCCTGGCGCTGGTCGGCTGTGCCTCACAGCGCATCGAGACCTACGCCGCGCAGACGCCGGTGCTCGATTTGCAACAGTATTTCAACGGCACACTCGACGCCTACGGCATCTTCACCGACCGCTCGGGCGCTGTCGTCAAGCGCTTCACGGTGGTCATGCAGTGCAACTGGCAGGGCGATGCGGGCGTGCTGGACGAAGACTTCACCTACTCGGACGGCAGCGTGCAAAAACGCATCTGGCACCTGACCAAGCTGGCCGATGGCCGCTTCAGTGGCCGCGCCGATGACGTGGTGGGCGAGGCGCTGGGCGAGAGCCGGGGCAACGCTTTTCATTGGGCCTACACCCTGAGCTTGCCGGTGAATGACAAAGTCTATGACGTTCAGTTTGACGACTGGATGTACCTGATGACCGACAAAGTGATGCTCAACAAAGCCAGCATGCGCAAGTTCGGCGTGCATTTGGGCGAAGTGACCTTGTCATTTGCCAAACGCTAAAGCCATTCAATCTTTAAGCCAAATCAGGCTCTAGCCCCCGTTCTTTCTGCGTAAGCAGCTATAAAAATAATAGTAATTAACCCATGAACCTGCTTCCTTCCCTGAACCCGCCGCTGCAGGACTGGCGTGGCAAAACCGTCTGGATTGTGGGCGCCTCCACCGGCATCGGCCACGCCACCGCCGCCGCGCTGCACGGCCTGGGTGCGCGCGTGATCGTGTCAGCGCGCAAGGCGCTGGCACTGAACGCCTTTGTGCAGCAGTTTCCCGGCGCCCAGGCGCTGGCACTGGACGCCACCGACCCGCAGGCGGTACAAACGGCGGCTCAGCTGTTGCTGGCCCAAGGTCCGCTCGATCTGGTGATGTACTGCGCCGGGCATTACCAGGCGATGCGCGCCGACGCCATGGACTTGCCTGAATTTCGACGCCACATCGAGGTCAACTACCTCGGTGCCCTGAACCTGTTGCACGCGGTCTTGCCCGCCCTGCTGGCCCGGGGCGCGGGCCATCTCAGCCTGGTTGGGAGCGTGGCGGGCTACCGGGGACTGCCGCAGAGTCTGGCCTATGGTCCGACCAAAGCGGCGCTGATCAACCTGGCCGAGACCTTGTACCTGGACCTGCGGCCCAAAGGCCTGGGCGTGTCACTCATCAACCCCGGGTTTGTTGCGACGCCGTTGACCGCGGGCAACGCCTTCGCCATGCCCGCGCTCCTGACGCCTGAGCAGGCCGCCCGCGCCATCGTGCAGGGCTGGGCCGACGGCAAGTTTGAGATTCATTTCCCCAAACGCTTTACCCTGTGGATGAAAGCCTTGCGCTGGCTACCAGATCGCGTGTTTTTTTACCTGCTTGGACGGGCCACCCCATGATGCAAATCACCTCTCAAACCACACTGGACCGCGTCGCCACCTATTTCGAGACCCTGACGCCGCAGAGCGTGGCCGACCTTGAAAACTTTTACGACGCCAACGCGCGCTTCAAAGACCCGTTCAACCAGGTGCAGGGCGTAGCCGCCATCCGGCACATCTTCGAGCACATGTTTGTGGCGCTGGAGGCCCCGCGTTTTGTTATCACCGGCCAGGTGGCGCAGGGGCGGCAGTGCTTCATGACGTGGGAATTCCGCTTTCGCTTCAAGCGGTTTTTGCGGGGCAAGGAGCAAACCATCCTGGGTACCTCGCATCTGGTGTTTTCCGAGCAGGGCTTGATCACCTTGCACCGCGACTACTGGGACGCGGCTGAAGAGCTGTACGAAAAGCTGCCCGTGGTGGGCGGCTTGATGCGTTGGTTGAAGAAGCGCGCCAACAGTTAGATTGCGGGGGCGCTGGTCGACGATGGTGCCGACTTAACCGGGCATCACGCTCGATTGCCATTCCGTTTTACGACGCGGTTCCCACCAGGCGCGAACGGTGGCAAACACGTTGCGGCAACCAGTGCAGCGGTACTGACCGGTTGGCAGCAACGCGCCGCTGAGGGCGCGCTCAATCACGCGCTGGTAACTGGTAGCGCCGCATTCACGGCATTTGTAGACGGTATTGTTGGTAGCCATAGTGATAACACTTTATGCCAAACGCCTTTGATTTTCCACAAGCCACCGTGTAAAACGATGTAAGCCTCGTATCGATTTTTAAGTCGGCCGGGTCTCGATAAAGCTCGGGCGCAGCATCAGTTTGTCATGCAGCTTTTGCAAATTGGGGTAGTCGGTGCGCCAATCGATTTGCGGAAAACGAAAATCCAGATAACCCAGCGCCACGCCCACCGCAATGTCGGCCAAGCTGAGGTAAATGCCGGCGCAAAAAGCTTTCTCGCCCAAGCCCAGGCTCATGGCCGTCAGGGAAGCTTGCACTTTGCCCAATTGGCGGTCAATCCAGGCTTGGCTGCGCTGCTCTTGAAAGCGCCCAACCCAGGTCGACTCCAGGCGGGCCAGGATCGAGGCATCCAGCACGCCATCGGCCAGGGCTTCCCAGGTCTTGATCTCGGCGCGCTCACGGCCCATGGCGGGAATCAGCTTGCCGACCGGTGACAAGGTATCGAGGTATTCCACAATCACACGCGAGTCAAACAGCGCCTCGCCACCTTCCATGATCAGGCACGGCACCTTGCCCAGCGGGTTGGATTCCGAGATGGTGGTCTGCGCCGCCCAGACGTCTTCCGTCACAAACTCAAAGTCGAGTTTCTTCTCGGCCATGACGACGCGTACTTTTCGTACATAAGGGCTGGAGTGGGATCCGATTAATTTCATGGGCGGTCTAGGGTTGCAGTAGCGTTCATTCTATACAGGCGCGTTGACCCAAATCACCTTTTAAGTGGGCGTGGCGCGCCCCCTACAATCCGCGCATGAATTTCACTGCCATCTCCGCCCTTTCTCCTCTTGACGGCCGCTACGCCGCCAAGCTTGCCAAACTCCGCCCCGTCATGAGCGAACAGGGTTATATGCAGCGCCGCGTGCAAGTGGAGGTGGCGTGGTTCATCGCCCTGAGCGACTGCGGCTTTGCCGAGTTCAAACCGTTGACCCCTGGCGCCCGCACTTACCTGATGGGCCTGGTCAAGAATTTCTCGGAAGCCGACGGCGAAGCCATCAAGGCGATCGAGAAAGTGACCAACCACGACGTCAAAGCGGTCGAATACTGGATGAAGTCCAAGTTTGACGCCCGCCCCGAGCTGCTTGCCGCCGGTGAGTTTGTGCACTTTGCCTGCACCAGCGAAGACATCAACAACACCAGCCACGCGCTGCAACTCAAGGCCGGTCGCGACCAGGTGCTGCTGCCGGCGCTGGACGCCGTCATTGCCAAGCTGCGCGAGATGGCGCACGCCTTTGCCGAGGTGCCGATGCTCAGCCGCACCCACGGCCAGACCGCCAGCCCGACCACCGTGGGCAAAGAAATCGCCAATGTGGTGGTGCGCCTGAACGCCACCCGCGAACGCATCGCCAGCATCAAGCTGATGGCCAAGATGAACGGTGCGGTGGGCAACTTCAACGCCCACCTGTCGGCCTGGCCCGAGTTTGACTGGGAAGCCTTCAGCCGCAAAGTGATCGAAACGCCCGAGCCGGTCGGCCTGGGCCTGACTTTTCAGCCCTACAGCATCCAGATCGAGCCGCACGACTACATGGCCGAGTTGTTTGACGCCATCGCCCGCACCAACACCATCCTGATTGACTGGTCACGCGATGTCTGGGGTTATGTCTCGCTGGGTTACTTCAAACAGCGCCTGCGCGAGGGCGAAGTGGGTAGTAGCACCATGCCGCACAAGGTCAACCCGATTGATTTCGAGAACGCCGAAGGCAACCTGGGCCTGGCCAATGCGCTGCTCAAGCACCTGAGCGAAAAGCTGCCGATTTCGCGCTGGCAGCGCGACCTGACCGACAGCACGGTGCTGCGCAACATGGGCGTGGCCATGGGTTACGCCTTGCTGGCCTACCAATCGCTGTTGACCGGTTTGGGCAAACTCGAACTCAACGAGGCCGCCATCGCGCAAGACCTGGACGACTCCTGGGAAGTGCTGGCTGAGCCGATCCAGACCGTGATGCGCCGCTTTGGCCTGCCCCAGCCTTACGAGCAACTCAAGAAGTTCACCCGCGGTGAGCCGATGACGCGCGAGCTGATGCAAGGCTTCATCGCCAATCTGGTCATCCCCGAAGAAGACAAAGCCCGTTTGATGCAAATGACCCCCGGCAGCTACACCGGCAAGGCGGCGGAACTTGCTCGCCGCGTCTGATGGCGATCAAATCCACCATCTTCAAAGCCAGTCTGCAAATTGCCGACATTGACAACGCGTATTACGCCGACCATGCGCTGACCCTGGCTCGGCACCCGAGCGAGACCGACGAGCGCATGATGATTCGCCTGTGCGCGCTGGCCTTGCAGGCGCACAAGCTGCAAACCGTCTGCGGCGGCGATGCCACGCTGGCCTTTGGCGCCGGTTTGAGTGACCCCAACGAGCCCGATGCCTGGCTGCGTGACTACACCGGCCTGACCCGGCTCTGGCTGGAGGTTGGCCAGCCCGAAGACAAGCCGCTGCTCAAAGCCTGTGGCCGTGCCGACGAGGTGGTGCTGTACTGCTTCAACCACGCGGCTGAAGTGTGGTGGCGCACGATGGAAGCCAAGCTGGCGCGCCCCAAAAACCTGAGCGTGTTCCGCATTCCCACGGTGGCCTCGCTGGCGCTGATCCCGATGGCGCAACGCAGCATGCAGTTGCAGGCCACGATTCAGGAAGGTGTGCTGATGCTGGGCGACGGCACGCTCAATGTTGATATTGAGCCAGTGCGCTGGAAGTAAGCAGGGAATATGTGCCAAATAGGGCTCTAGCCCCTGAGTGGCCTGCGCTAGCAGCTATTATTTAAATAGCATTTCAACGCTTTTCAGCGCCCGTTCTGCATATTTATTGAAGCGCCACGAATGGCCCAGTTGTGTGATGCGGTGCCAGGTGTCGCGCTTTTCGACCGGGCGCATTTGCGTCCAGTACTGCACCTCGGCAAAGCTGCGACCGCAGCCTTTGCATTCCTCGTCGCCCTGGCTGGTGGAGCAAATGGCGATGCACGGCGTGTCGGGCGTGGTGTCGTACCAGACCAGCCAGGCGGCCAGCGCAGCAGGTGAAAGCGCAGTTTCGTCAATAGCCAGCGCCTGGTCGAACACCATGCGGGCATATACCTCGGCCAGCGCACGGGTTTCAGGCGCCAGCGAAAAACCATCCGGCGACGGCTTTTTGCCGCGCCAGTAGTTAATAGCCGACTCGAGGTCGGTGATGTGGATGCGCGCCATGGGGGTCGCATGATAGCCCGCCATTAAATTCAGTTCAGCCGGCCGCGCAATAGCCTTCTGGCGGCGAAAATAGACCTTGTGACACCCTGCGTGCTTGCCGCGCCTCTTTTGACCGAAACGACCCCACCCGTGACCGACACCCTTTCTGCTGACCAGACCCCCGATCCCGACGCCAAAATTGAACAAGCCCGCCTCTGGCGCGACAACGGCTGGACCGCCCACATCCTCAAAAACGAAGACGACGACGGCTGGGCCGTGGCCATGACACGGGACGGCGCGTCAGAACCGGCCTTGATCGGGCCCTGGACCATGGGACGCGACAAGAAAAACCCCAAGCCACTGGACGTTAACGCCTTCAACACGCTGGTCAAAACCGCCTCGGAATTCGTGCGCCGCTCCGAACAGCAACTGCACGCCACGCTGCACCAGAGCATCGCCGTGACGTCCCGCAATGCCCGCATCACGGTGCTGCTCGACATCGTGCCGGACGAAGAAAACCCGACCGCCACCCTGACCGCGCAGGACGACGGTGGCGATGAACTGGCCAAAATTCGCGTGTCGCCCGGTTTCAAGCTCAGCCGGGCCAGCGCTACGGCCTGGGCCGATGGTGGTTTTCAAAAGCTGGCTTGACAATTCACAGGCGCCGCCCACCGACCCCGGTGCTATCCTTTGCCGCATGAAACTAATCGTCAAATGGCTGCTGAGTGCAGCCGCCCTGCTGGCCGTGGCTTATCTGTACCACGGGGTCGAGGTCAAAACCTTCGGCGCCGCGCTGACGGCCGCTTTTGTCATCGGCCTGTTCAACATGATTTTGCGACCGGTGCTGGTGCTGCTGACCTTGCCGGTCACGGTCATCACGCTCGGGCTCTTTTTGTTCGTCATTAATGCGCTGATGTTCTGGTCAGCGGCTGGCGTGCTGCAGGGGTTTTATGTGCGCGACTTTGGCGCGGCGCTGCTGGGCTCGCTGATTTACTCGGCCTTTGGCATCGTGATCGACTCAGCGATCGAGCGCTTGTTCCTTAAGTAAGGCCTCCACCTGCCGGTGCCGTGTGTCGATGATGGACGCGTCGATGTGGTCCACCGCCAGCTTGCTCGCGCGATCGTTTTTCATTAATTCCTGCGCCGCCTTCAGGCGGTCCAGCGCCGCAGGGTAGTCCAGCATGGCCACATGGGTTTCGGCATCGGCCCGAATGGCGAGCACGGTTTGGCCCTGCGCGGCATACGCGGTCGACAGCAACTGCCAAGCCTGCGCATCGCGCGGGTGCGCCGCCACCCACAGCTGCAAACGCTGCCCGACGTCACGCTCCGTCGCGATGCCCCCCATGGCTGGACCCGCTTGCGTGGCGATCTGCGCCCACAGCAACAACTCAGGACGGCCGGCGTCAGTGGGCACCCCAGCGTTAATGAGCTTCTGCGGGGGATTGATTTGCACCAGCGCTGCCGCATGGGCCAGATCACCCGCGGTCAGAGCGATTTCGGCCTCCAGCAATCGCACCAGTCGTGCGGCGGACGCATCACTGCGCACCAGCCCACTCAGGCGATTGAGAGACACCTTGGCGCTGGCGAAATCACGCAAGCGACTGGCGGCCAGCGCTGCTCCGTACAAAGCTGCCGCCTGCCGAGGGGCTGGCAGTGCCACCAACTGCGGCCCACTCGCCTCCACCAACAAGGCCCGCAGCGAATCAACGCCGGGGTTGGACAGCACACGGGCGCGGGCAGAAACCATGGCGTGCTCAAAAGTGAGCGTGGCTTTCACCGGCTTGGGCACCAGCAAGGCCTGGCGAGACTGCATGTCGGCAATGCGCTCGGTGGTCAATGGGTGGCTGCGCAGATAGGGGTAAGCGCCGTTGTCGTTGAGGCGCGAAGCCTGCTGAAGTTTGTCAAACATCGACACAAAACCCTGCGCCTCAAAACCGGCCTGGGTCATAACGCCGTAGCCCACGCGGTCGGCCTCGCGCTCCATGTCACGCGAAAAATTCAGCTGGTTTTGGGCTGTGACGGCCTGACCACCAACGATCAGCGCGTTGCCGGCATCGGCATTTTTGCTGGCGGCCAGGGCGCCCAGAATCATGGCGCCGATCAGCCACGGCGTTTGCTGGCCTTGCTTGGAAATAAGGCGTGAAATATGCCGCTGCGTGACGTGGCTGAGTTCATGCCCCAGCACCGAGGCCAATTCATCGCGGCTCGCCACGATGCCAATCAGCCCCAGATGAACGCCAAAGTAGCCGCCCGGCAGCGCAAACGCATTCACCGTGCGGTCGCGCCCGAGCATGATCTCCCAGGCAAACCGTTCGTCCAGTTCGGGCGACAAATCGCCCCGGGTACGCGATGCCGCCAGCAGTGGCAACCAGATGCCGCGCACATACTCGGCCAGCACCGGGTCGTCAATGTAGTCCGGGTCGCGGTAAATTTCGCGGGCTATGCGGTCGCCCAGGCGGCGCTCGGCACTGGTGCTGATGTCGCTGCCATCACCCAGCGTGGGCAGCAGATTGAGCGGCGGTGCCGCGCTCGACGGGCCGACAGTCGCAGGCGGCATGACGTTGGTTTGCGCCAGCAGCGGCGCAGGGCCAGTCACGCCAATGGCTACTAAAACTATAGCTGCTAACGCAGGTAGCACGGGAGCTAGAGCCCGATTTGTCATAATATTTTTACGCAACATGAATTCCTTGGAGGGCGCATCCGTTGTCGGGCTGAACATCCCGGAGAAGTGCCGCTTAACCGTATGATGCGCGGCTGAGATGAACGTTGTGTAAATCTGGCGTTCGCCCCCTAACTTCTAACTGTAACGAACTTTGCCCCATGAGCACACTCACCCATTTTGACGACCAGGGCCAAGCCCACATGGTCGATGTGGCCGCCAAGGCCAGCACACACCGCATCGGCGTGGCCGGTGGCCGCATCGACATGCTGCCCGCCACGCTCGCCCTGATCGAATCCGGCACTGCCAAAAAAGGTGACGTGCTGGGCATAGCCCGTATCGCCGGCATCATGGCCGCCAAGAAAACCAGCGACCTGATTCCCCTGTGCCACCCGCTGGCACTCACCCGTGTTGCTATTGAATTTGAAACTAGCAAGGCAGCAGGAACTGAGGCTGGCAGCATTTATTGCACGGCAACCGTGGAGACCGTCGGCCCCACCGGTGTCGAAATGGAAGCGCTCACCGCCCTGCAAGTGGCCCTGCTCACCATTTACGACATGTGCAAAGCGGTGGACCGCGGCATGACGATCAACGACTGCAAGCTGTTGGAAAAGCATGGGGGCAAGTCGGGGAGTTATGTAAGTAGTTGATACTGTTCAATTTATTTACAACTGAGTGAGTGCTGGTCGATATTGTTTGTGGACCAGACCAGCACGCCAAAGCCTTGTTTTCTGACTAATTTTTACTTTTGTCCCTCGTTTGTCCCACTGAAGGAAAACGATGGCAACGATTCGCAAGCGCGGAAACACATGGCAAGTACGCATTCGGCGTCAAGGCTACCCAGATGAAACCAAAACACTACCCTCCAAGTTTGATGCAGAGCAATGGGCACGATCCATCGAAGTTGACATGGATCGGGGCCAGTTTGCCTGCCGAGACAAAACTGAGAAAAACACTTTTGGAGATGTGATACGTCGGTACGCTCATGATTTGGCAATGAAGTCAGGATGATTCTGGCGGGTTATCAATTGTCCAAATCGATGGAACTTGGAACTGCTAGTCAATGAATTACCAAACGCCGCTGTTCAGGCGTCTGAGCAGATACACGAATAAAGTCGTTATGCCCAAGGCCCAACAAGCCTTGAAACCTGTCTCGCACCACTCCACGAACGCATCTCAGCCCTAATCAAAAAGGTTGTCCATTTCGCTCTGAGAAAGCTTGTCACTGCCCTCCAAATCTGTTGCATCAACATCAGCAGCGTCATCAGCAAGAATGGGCTGGTTGTCGGTATTGGGTTGAACCTCAACCAGTTCAAGGTGACTCGGGTCTATCCGAAACAGGCGTAGCTCCAAATTGGAGCCATCTGCTGGAAAGGATACGGTTGGCTTTCGGGTGACACTCCTCTCCGTTTGAACCAAACCAATTCGTCCCGCCAAACTTTGACGATCCCGTGGTGTCAAGATGGACAAACGCTTTTGCGTGAAACGAACTTTGGCGTTCAGTGGAAATGCAGTACTCATTGATCGTTCTTACAGATAACAGACACCCTACTTTTCAAGCAAAAGTATTGACTTTTGTTCCGACCGAACCTTCAGTCGCCAGAGGTGGTTGTGGCAGGGCTTGCAACAAGGTCGTTGCTGTTGTTGCTTGAATGTCCAGTGCTTTTTTCAGCACCAAAATGTTGACGCTATCGGAGGTGTCACTCGAAACGGCAGCAGTTGCAGCTTGTACTGAAGTGGTGCTGGAAATGTTCATGTATGACCCCAAGGCAGTTTAAAACATATCTTTTTATCGACCTGCATCGTTGGAACTTGAACAGGCTACTTCGAAGGGCTTGTGATCCAAGTTGCAATCAGGCCCACGACCTCTTTTTCTTTTCCGATAAACCCGTGATAGTGCATTGGTTCGCAAGGGTCACCCGTTGGATCGGTGAATTTTTCAAGGCATCTACGATGTTCTGACCACCCTCATGGATTGCAGCAGCGGTGGCTGAAATGGTGCCCCTACTGGTTCCAATCAGCCAAATCGGCACGGGACTTTTAAACATGACGATCAACGACTGCAAGTTTCGGGAAAAGCATGGGGGCAAGTCGGGAAGTTATGTCAGCCCTTGATTTATAAGCGTTTTTAGGCGGTTCACGCGAAACCTGCCATTCTCTTACATCGGGTTATCCTGCGCCCACTTTTCATGACTCTCAGGAAAAGCGGCCTGGTAGCGTATGTCGTAGTACAGCGCCTCATCATCGCGCCCCAGCAGCACCGCGCTTTCGATCAGCTTTTCAACCACGCGCGGTTCCGGTGAAAAATGCAGCAAAGCCAGCGCCAGCGCATGGATATGTTCAGCGTTTCCAAGCGTCAAGGCCGTGGTGGTGAGTTCGGCAAAACGCACTTGATCGGCAAACAATCGCGAGTCTGCAATCTTTGCCAGCGTGTTGTCGCGCAAGGCATCACTTCTCTGCGCGGGCGCTTTGTAGATCTGACTGATTCGGTCGTAGTCCCATGCTGCATAACCAGAAAACGCTATTAATAAAGTAGCTATCAGCGCAGGCAGCACGAGGGCCAGAAGGCTAAAAGGCTTAAATTTTGTGGCCAAGTCGTTCGGCGCGCGCCACAGCAACCAGACGCTCAGGGCAAACGCCATCTGAAACGGCCCGTACCACAGCGGGTATTCCAGCAGGCTGTGCAGCAAAATCACGGCCAGCACCGTCCACGCCAACTGCCGCGTGGCATCGAGCTCGCGCCAGGGTTGGGCCCGCCATGCCAGCCACAAGCCACCACCGCACACCAACAGCGCCAGCGGCAGGCCCAGTTCCACCGCCAAATGCAGCGGCAGGTTATGCGCGTTGTCCAGAATTTCGCAAAACCGCTCGCCCGGGTACAAGTTGACAAAATGCGCGAAATCCAGCTCTCCCCAGCCCCAGCCCAACCACGGCTTTTGCGCGATCAGCTGCAGCACATTGCCCCACAGCGTGAGGCGACTTGAGCAATGCGCCCCGCCGTCATGCAGACGCGCCAGGATGCCGCTGGCGTTCGGGTCCAGCCCCGCCACCAGAGGCAAGGCCAGCGCCGCGACTGCGTACGCCAACACAGCTGCGCCCAACACACGATTCGCCTCCGATGTGCGCCCGCGCACCAGGCGCCAGACCCCGGCCATGACGACCAGCAGCACCAACTGCATCAGGCCCGTGCGTGACGACGAGGCCGCGTTGCCCAAGCCCAGCAACACCGCCGCCATCAACGGCAGCAACGAACGTAAGGCCAACACAGAGGCGGTCGACGTCTTGCGAAAAATGGAAGAACTGTTGCGGCCTTGCGCCACTGACCACAACAAAGCGGCCAGGCCGATGTTGGTCAGCGTGGCGAACTGGTTGCGCTGACGTAAATTGGCATAGGCCTCACCCAAACCTGTGCTGTTGACCCAAAAACCCAAAGGCGCTGTCGCGCCAAAATATTGCAGCAAGCCCATCAAACTGCTCAGTAGCGCCGCCACCAACCAGGCCGCTGCGATGGCGCTCACCAAGCGCTCGCCTGATACCCGGTTCGGGATACGCCAGCACACCAGCAGCAGCGCCCCGGCGCAGGCCCACGAAAACATCAAGGGCACCACGCCCGGCGAAGGACCCATGGAAAAGGGATTCAACCAGGGCAGGGTAATGAGCAGGAAGGCGGCAATGGGTTGCATGGGCATGAAAGGGTGCGAGCAAGGCAATCAGGTAATTGACGGAAAGCCTGCTATTTTCGCTGCGACTTGAAATCAGCGTGTTCAGGGCCGTGTTACGCCACTACCATTACTTGATGCAGACTTGGCGCACCATTTTGATGTCTGTCAGGCCCATCATGATTTTTTCCATGCCATCCATCTTCAGGGTGCGCATACCGCCTTCAACAGCGGCTGCAAAAATCTCGGCGACGCGGGCGCGCTCCTGAATCAGCTTTTTGATGTCGTCGCTGGCAATCAGCAACTCGTGCAGGCCGACGCGGCCTTTGTAGCCGGTCTTGTTGCACTTGTCGCAGCCGACATGGCGAAATAACCGAAGTTCCCCGTCCTGGTCGTAGGTTTCGTGCCAAGTGGCGATCAGTTTTTTGGTTTCGCCTTCGTAGTCAGCCTTCCAGGCTACAGAGTGCCGCAGTTCATCCGCATATTCAGCGGCAAACAAACGCAGTTCTTCGGCGTCAGGCACGTAAGACTCTTTGCAGTCACACAGTTTTTTGGCTAGGCGCTGCGCCAGAATGCCCAGCAGGGCATCGGCAAAGTTGAAGGGGTCCATGCCCATGTCAAGCAGCCGGGTGATGGACTCGGGCGCCGAGTTGGTGTGCAGGGTCGAGAACACCAGGTGGCCGGTGAGCGAGGCTTCAACGCCCATGGCCACAGTTTCTTTGTCGCGCGACTCGCCGACCATGATGATGTCGGGATCAGCCCGCAAAAAGGCCCGCATGATGAGCGCAAAGTCGATGCCGGCTTTGCGGTTGATCTGCACTTGGCGCAGCCCTTTTTGGGTAATTTCAACCGGGTCTTCGGCGGTCCAGATTTTGGTCTCGGGCGTGTTCAGGTGCTTGAGGATGGAGTGCAGCGTGGTGGTTTTGCCCGAGCCGGTGGGTCCGCACACATAAAACAAACCGTACGGTTTCTCGATGGTCTGGATGACGCGCGCTTTGTTATGCGGCGTGAGGCCGAGTTTATCGAGCGGAATCGGCTCGCCGCCCGCCAAAATCCGCATCACCACGTCTTCTACCCCGCCGGCTGACGGAATGGTGGCCACCCGCAACTCGATGTCGATCGGGCCGTATTTCTTGAACTTGATCTTGCCATCCTGCGGCTTGCGACGCTCTGAAATGTCGAGGTCGCACATGATTTTCAGGCGCGTCACCATGGCCTGGCGAAAATGCGCGGGTACTTCGACATACGGCTGCAGCGTGCCGTCAATGCGGAAGCGAATGCCGGTTTTGAGCTTGCCCGGCATCGGCTCAATGTGGATGTCGGACACCTTCTGGTTGTAGGCGTCGATGATGACTTTGTTGACGAACTTGACCAACTCGTTGTCGGCCGCAGCAGACTCCAGCGAATCGTCGTTCGCGCCATCGTCAATGGGTGAGCCATCCATGTCAGCCAGCAGTTCATCGATCGTGCCGCCCTCAACGCCGACGCCAAAGATCTGCCCCAAGGTTTCTGCAAACTCGGCCTGGGTGGTGACACGGTAAGAAAACTTGGTGAAACGAGGGAACACCTGCTGCACGATGCGTGAACTGCGCACCGCCTCGGGGTCCACGCACATGATGACCAGGCCCTCAGGCGATTCCTCCAGCGGAATCCAACGTTGCTCTTCGGTGAATTCGCGTTTTAGTGAGCCGTGAAGCATTTCTGAGCGAATTCGGCTGGGCGTGAAAGGCTCATAAGGCACATCAAAAAACTTGGCCAGCGACGGGCCAATCTGGGATGGCCTCACTTTGTAAGTCGCAATCAACACATGCTCAACCGGCTTGCCTTCCTGTCGCGCCAACTGCAAGCACTCCTGCAACTCCTGCGCGGTCATGACGCCTTCAGCGACCAAACCGTCATATTTGGTGGCATTGCGCCGTACCGTTTCTTCAGCTTTGTGCACGCGTTGGCGAATGGCTGTGGCGAGTGTTTTACACAACTGGGCCACCCCTTCGACTTCCAGCTCGCCAAAAGGCTGGTCGCTCTTGTTGTTGATAACCTGAAGCACACCGTGCAGCGTTTTACCTTCGAGAATGGGCGCCACCAGCATCTGGCGGGTTCTATAGCCCGAGCGCTTATCGACTTCTTTTAAAAAGGTCAGGGCCGGGTGAATTTGCTTGAGGGCGTCGTCGTCGTACACATCAGGCAGATTTAGCAGTTTGCCGCTATAGGCCGCGTAGCCAGCAATACTTTGAGGCGTGATCGGTAACTTGAGGTCGCGACTGCTGTTGAGCCCGGTCTTGACCTTGGAAATAATGGCGGTCTGGTCTTCGTTAACAACGTAGAGCGTCAGTCGGTCAGCGTTAAACAGCTTACAGATGTCACTGCTGGCTTCCAGCATGATCTGTTCAAGGTTTTCAGTCTCATGAATTCGCGCTGTGACATGCTGGAGTTGCTTGTAAAAAAGCGCCTCAAACGTCATGCCGCGTCTGACGGAAGTTGATTTGGGAGGTTCGATCACGGCACTCATGACTCAAACTCCTGAGGGTTCAGCGAGTTTCAGTTCGTCTGTGTAACAGGCGTAAATCCAGATGGCATCAAGCCTGGACAAACTGCATTTGAGTACCGGCCAGCTCAACCAGATCGCCGTTTTTCAAGGGCAAAGGGTCTGACCCGATAGGCGCACCGTTGAGTGTCGGGTTGCCGCCACCTTCGACGTGGTGAACAAAAAAACCACGCTGGCGTCGAGTGATAGCAGCCACCGCCACGCCGGGCTTGCCGATGGTGGTCACGACTTTGGTCAAGAGCACTTCTCGGCCCGCTGCAGCACCCGACAAGACCTTAATGGAGGCACGCAAGGCATCCAGTTCGGCCGAATTCGCCGATACACCCGTGGGGAACACAGGTGGTGGTGAAACTGCAGAAGGCATAGAGGCGGTAGCGGCCGTCTCGGCCTTGAAAACCATGGTTTTCTCGAAGTTGTCAGTGGCCACTTCGTTAACAAACTTAATCTTGTACTTGCCCACCTCAACCGTGTCGCCATTTTGGAGCAGCTGCTTTTTTGCGGCTTTGCCATTCACGTACGTGCCGTTGGTGCTGTTGAGGTCTTCAAGGTAGACCTCTGTACCCAGCATCTGCAACACCGCGTGCTCGCCACTGACGGCCAAATTGTCGATCACGATATCGTTGTAGGGTCGGCGCCCCAAGGTGGTTTTGTCCTTGGTTAACTGGACTTCTTTAATAACAACACCGTCGATCGATACAATCATTTTCGGCATGACCGACTCCTGTTCCTGAAATTTGTTTTTGAAAACATCATGCGAATGCTATTTTCCTAGTAATCTGGATATTAACCCGCGCTTCTCTGTAGTGCCTGCAACTTGTGTCAACAATACCGTGATGTTGTCACGCCCGCCATTTTCATTGGCCAGAGAAACCAGTTCTTCGGCCAACTTGTGCAGTGTCGCCCCGGTTTGCAAGACCCTGGCGATCGCCGGGTCTTCCACCATGTCGGTGAGTCCATCGGAACACATCAGATAAACATCGCCTTGCTCCACGGAGTGCTCGTGAAGTTCCATCCTGGCATCCAGCTCGACTCCCAGCGCCCGGGTGACCAGGTTTCTATTTGGGGAAATGGCTGCCTGCTCTGGTGTGAGCAAGCCGGCGTCCATCTGCTCTTGCAGCAGAGAGTGATCGCGGGTGATTTGCACCAACTTATTGGCGCGCCACCGGTAGCAACGCGAGTCACCAATATGCCCCAACAAAAGGGTATTTTCCTGAAATACACCCACGACCAGCGTGGTGCCCATGCCCGCGTAGTGAGGGTTTGATTTGGCAGAATTTAAAACTGACAAATTGGCGTTGTCGACACAAATTTCAATGGCACGGCGAACCTGCAAGGCATTGGCCTGTAGGCCCGCTTCAGACAACCAGCGCGACAACTCCGACTTGATGAACGCCGTGGCCATACCGCTTGCTATTTCCCCGGCGTTGTATCCGCCCATCCCATCCGCCAACACGGCCAGATGAGTGGCTTCATCAAATGCCACTGAGTCTTCATTGTTATCCCGAGTTCGACCCGGATCTGTTTGCGCGCAGAAGGTGTAATTCATTGTGTGTCGGACTAAATTTCCAGGTCAATTGGGCTAGCACCCGATAATACCGCCCGTAACGCAGCGGCAAACTGATCGCCATCCTGATAACGATCTTCAGGACGTTTTCTTAACGAAAAGGCAACCAGACTCGCCAGATCGGGCGACAGATCAGGGCGGCTATGGCGAATGTCTGGCGCATCGACGGTTGAAATTTTATTCATCAACTCCGCCATGGAGGCACCGCGAAAGGGCAGTACGCCGCTCAGCATCTGGAACAGCATCACGCCTAAAGAATACAGATCAGAGCGACCGTCCACCTTACTGCCGACCAATTGTTCTGGCGACATGAAGCTGGGCGTTCCCAGCACGAGTCCGGTTTTGGTTTTGCTGGAGTCCGTGATCCGCGCTATTCCGAAATCTGTCACCTTCACCGTATCACTTTCCATCTCATACATGATGTTGGCCGGCTTGATGTCGCGGTGCACCACATTCAGACGGTGCGCGTAGGCTAGCGCCTCTGCCACGCGCGCCACGATGGAGATCACCGAGCTCACCGGCAACAAACTGCCCGGCTTGCAGAAATCAAGCAGGTCTTTTCCTTTGACGAACTCCATCGCGATATACGCCAGGCCCTGGTCTTCGCTAGCACCATAGATCGTCACGATGGTCGGGTGCTGCAAGCGGCCTGCGGCCTCGGCCTCCCGAAAAAACCGCTCGCGGGCGTCCGCCAGATCACGGCCTTCAAACTCTTCACTTAAAGCCATGGTTTTCAGGGCTACTACACGCCCGCTTTGCGTGTCTTGGCCCAGGTACACCACGCCCATGGCGCCCTTACCCAGCTCTTTTCCAACTTGGTATTGACCTAGCATGGCATGGCTGGGGCCATCAGCCTGCACGGACGTGGCCGTTGTGCGGGCGGTCAATCGCTTCAACAAGGTTTGAATTTCCCGGTCGTCCGCTTGACAGGACGCCATGTATCGAAGCACGCCCTCAGCCTGGCTGAATTGCTGTTTGCGTTCAAATTCCAATGCCAGTCCACGCAAATCCTGCAGGACTGCCGGGTTCGGTTGCGCGTGACGAAACTGCTCAAACGCCAGGTCAAGCTGCCCTTGCCCCTGCAAGGCAAGCCCCAGCATGCGACTGACGTCTGCAGGATCTTTATGCGGCGTGGACTTGGGGCTGGCAACCTTCGGCAAGCAACGATGCAACACAGATATCGTCAGCTGCTTGATGCGTTCGAGTGCCCTCTGAAAACTCATATTGATGCCGATCAGGTTCAGGCGGTTGTTTGATCGCGTTTTTTAAGCCACTTCCCCACCAGCAAAACGCTCACGGCGCCGATGATTCCCAGGCCATAGCTCCAGGCCATGGACTGTGGCAACGCATCCTTCAAGGAGGGATCGCTGTGAGCCATCGTGCCGGCAATCCATCCCAGCAACATCCCGCCCAACGTGATGATGTGAGGAAACCGATCCATCAACTTAAGCACCACTTGGCTGCCCCAAATGATGATAGGAATACTGACCAGCAGACCAAAAATGACCAGCGGCATCTGGTTCTGCCCACCAGCACTTGTGGCCACGCCCGCAATCGCGATGACGTTGTCGATGCTCATGACCAAGTCAGCAATGATCACTGTTTTGACCGCCGCCCAGAGTCGGTCGCTGCCTTGAATGTTGGAGTGCCCCTCCTCATCAGGTGCCAGCAACTTGACGCCAATCCACAGCAATAGTGCAGCGCCCACCAGCTTGAGAAATGGCACTTGCAGCAGGGTAACTGCGAATGCAATGAGGATGACGCGCAGCACAATGGCGCCCGCCGTGCCCCACAAGATGCCTTTGAGGCGCAGGTTTTTTGGCAATTGTCGGCATGCCAATGCAATCACCACCGCGTTATCACCGCCCAGCAAAATGTCGATCATGATGATCTGACCGACAGATAACCAGAAATGGGCGGTAAGGAATTCTTCCAATGTCTTCTTTCTTAAAACCAGAAATGCACAAACAACAAAGCCGGATTGTCCTTCAGGACACCCGGCTTGCTTGGGATAGGGCGCTGGTTGCACCCCATCAGGCTTAGCTTATTAGGCTTACTTCAGCAGTGCTTTCAGCAACTTCGCCATTTCGGATGGGTTGCGTGTGATCGTGAAACCGCACTCTTCCATCACTGCCAACTTGGCATCCGCTGTATCAGCGCCACCAGAGATCAAGGCACCGGCATGGCCCATGCGCTTGCCGGCAGGTGCCGTCACGCCAGCGATGAAGCCAACGATAGGTTTTTTCATGTTGAGCTTGCACCAACGAGCGGCTTCAGCTTCGTCCGGACCACCGATTTCGCCAATCATGATGACGGCGTCGGTATCTGGATCATCATTGAATGCTTTCATGATGTCGATGTGCTTCAGGCCATTGATCGGGTCGCCACCAATACCAACCGCGCTGGACTGGCCCAGACCGATTTCGGTCAATTGCGCCACAGCTTCGTAAGTCAGCGTGCCGGAACGGCTCACCACACCAATGCGACCTGCACGGTGGATGTGGCCGGGCATGATGCCGATCTTGATTTCGTCAGGCGTGATCAAACCAGGGCAGTTTGGTCCGAGCAAGAGAGTTTTCTTGCCGCCGGCAGCTTCTTTGGCGCGCATTTTGTTGCGCAGTTCCAGCATGTCACGAACTGGGATGCCTTCAGTGATACAGATGGCCAGGTCCAGATCAGCCTCAACAGCTTCCCAGATGGCAGCAGCAGCGCCGGCTGGTGGCACGTAAATGACCGACACGGTAGCGCCGGTGTCTTTTGCCGCTTCGCTGACGGAGGCGAAAATTGGGATTCCAAAAATGGACTCGCCAGCCTTCTTGGGGTTCACACCCGCGACGAAACAGTTTTTGCCGTTAGCGTATTCCTGGCACTTTTCAGTGTGGAACTGACCGGTCTTGCCGGTGATGCCTTGGGTGATGACCTTGGTGTCTTTATTGATGAGAATTGACATGATTTTCTTAATCAGTTGGGGACAGAGCTGGTTCGCGGTGCGAACTGCGGTCTGTCCCGCAAGGGTTTATCAAGCCGCGGCTTTAACAGCAGCAACCACTTTTTCGGCAGCATCGGCCATGGTGTCTGCGCTGATGATGGGCAGACCGGACTCGGCCAGCATTTTTTTGCCCAACTCTTCATTGGTGCCCTTCATGCGCACGACCAGCGGCACACTCAGGTTGGTGGCTTTGCAAGCCGTGATCACGCCGGTGGCGATGGTGTCGCACTTCATGATGCCGCCGAAGATGTTGACCAAAATGGCCTTGACCTTGGGGTTTTTCAACATGATCTTGAAGGCTTCCGTGACCTTCTCGGGGGTAGCACCGCCGCCCACGTCCAGGAAGTTGGCTGGCTCAGCGCCGAACAACTTGATGGTGTCCATGGTGGCCATGGCCAGACCAGCACCGTTGACCAGGCAACCGATGTCGCCGTCCAGGCTGATGTAAGCGAGGTCAAACTTGCTGGCTTCGACTTCAGCAGGATCTTCTTCGTCCAGGTCGCGGTAGGCCACGATTTCTGGGTGACGGTACAGCGCGTTGGCGTCAAAGTTGAACTTTGCGTCAATGGCTTTGATGCCGCCGTTGCCTTCAAGGATCAAGGGGTTGATTTCGACCAACGATGCGTCGGTGTCCATGTAAACCTTGTACAGCTTTTGCAACACGTCCATGCACTGGGCAATGGAACCCGCTGGCACGCCAATGCTCTCGGCGAGCATTTTGGCTTGTGCGTCGGTCAGGCCGAGGGCTGGATCAACGAACTCTGTAATGATTTTCTCGGGGGTGGAATGGGCCACTTCCTCGATGTCCATGCCGCCTTCGGAGGAGACGATGAACGCCACGCGCTGGGTAGCGCGGTCGGTCACTGCCGACACGTAGTATTCTTTTTTGATGTCAGCGCCGTCTTCGATAAGGAGGCGACGGACCTTTTGGCCTTCTGGGCCAGTCTGGTGGGTGATGAGCTGCATGCCCAAAATTTCGCCAGCGATCTTCTTGACGTCATCAATGGAGCGCGCAAGCTTGACGCCGCCGCCCTTGCCACGGCCACCCGCATGAATTTGAGCCTTGACGACCCACACTGGGCCGCCCAGTTTTTGAGCGGCTTCCACCGCTTCTTGAACGGTGAATGCCGGGATGCCGCGAGGCACCGGTACACCAGCTTGGCGCAAGATTTCCTTGCCTTGGTATTCGTGAATCTTCATGAGGACTCTCTATCGGGAGGGGTAGTTTCTTATCCGGCCACTCAGCTTGGCAGCTGTTTGGCGGGCACTGGTCAACGCAACTTCGAACTGTATCATGCTGCAACGCACCAAAACTAGCCTGCGCGTCACTTGCATAATTCATAATTATCAAGTGACCATCTGAATTGAAACTGACGCGGAGAACGCCACCATGCACAAAATATTTATTGACGGCGAAGCCGGTACCACTGGGCTACAAATTCGTGAACGCCTTCAGACCCTACCCGGCCTCGAAGTCGTAAGCATTGCGCCTGAACTGCGCAAAGACCCCGAAGCCAAGCGCGCCCTGATGGCGCAGGTCGATTTGGTGGTGTTGTGCCTGCACGATGATGCAGCGATTGAATCCGTCGCCATGATCGACGCCACGGCGCACACAACCGGCCAACCTGGTCCCAAAATCATTGATGCTTCCACCGCCCACCGCACCGCGCCGGGCTGGGTGTTTGGCTTTCCTGAATTGGTCGCGGGGCAAAAAGAGGCGGTAGCCCAGTCGAACCGTGTGGCCAACCCGGGCTGCTACGCCACCGGCGCCATTGCGCTGATTCGCCCACTCATTGACGCAGGTCTGATCCCGAAAGATTTCTCCCTCACGCTGCCCTCGGTCAGCGGTTTTTCGGGCGGTGGCCGCCCCATGATTGAGGCCTATGAAAAAGGCGAAGCGCCTGCGTTTGAGTTGTATGCCCTGGGTTTGAAGCACAAACACATTCCCGAAATCATGGCCTACACCGGCCTGACGCGCCGCCCGGTATTCATTCCCGCTGTGGCCAATTTCAAGCAAGGCATGCTGGTGCAATTGCCGCTTGATCTGGACTTGTTGCCAGGCCAACCCAGCGCGCAAGATTTGCACGATGCGTTGGCAAAACACTACGCTGGCAGCGAGTGGGTGAGCGTATTGCCTGCTACGCCTGACAACAAACTGGATGCCGTGGCATTGGCCGACACCAATAAACTGGAGTTGCGTGTGTTCGCCAACGACGGTGCAAACGATGATTTTCACCATGCTGTGTTGGTCGCCCGTTTGGACAATCTGGGCAAAGGCGCCAGCGGCGCTGCGGTACAAAACCTGAAACTGATGCTGGGGCTGTAAGCGCCTGAAAAATGCTATGTTATTAATAGCTACTTGCGCAATTAGCACGGGGGCTTGAGACCTATTTGACTATATATTAGTCGTCTGAGGTCTGTCCCACCACTTTTCGGATCACGTCCCCGCCAAAACCACGCGCCGCCAGAAACCGCATTTGTTTGGCGGCGGCTTGTGCATCCTCTGCAGGTTCTCCGAATTTCTTGCGCCAGACTTCCTGTGCCCGAACCTGCTCTGTGGCCTTCAAGCCTGCCAGCGCTGCGCTAACCGCTTCGGGGTCCAGTCCTTTGCCTTGTAATTCCTGCTTGATGCGGGCAGTGCCCAACTTGGCGGCACGGCGGTGCACGATGGATTCAATGACTCGCGCTTCGCTGATGAAACCCTTGGCCTGCAGTTCGTCCAACACCCGCGCCAACTCGCCGGGTTCTTCTTCGAAGTTTTTAAGTTTGCGCTCCAACTCCAGCCGCGAATGCTCTCGTCCGCTGAGCAAACGCAAAGCACGACCCTTCAGGGAAAGTTGGGCAAAAGACATAGGGGCTTGTGGCAATAAGAATGAGTGACTCTCGCCACCTGCGCCAGTTTGCTATTTTTTAAATAGCTACTTGCGCAGGTAAGACGGGGGCTAGACTGCTTTTTTGCTTACAGCTTTGGGCTTTGGTTCGGCTTCTGGCGCACCTTGCAACAAAGGAATGCCCAGCGACAGGCGCACCTTGTTTTCAATCTCCAGCGACAAGGCGGGGTTCTCACGCAGGAACTCGCGGGCATTGTCACGGCCCTGGCCGATTTTTTCGCCGTTGTAGGCATACCAGGCGCCCGACTTGTCCAGAATATTGGCGGTCACACCCATGTCGATGATCTCGCCATGGCGGCTGATGCCTTCCCCAAACAAGATATCAAACTCTGCCGTCTTGAAGGGCGAGGCCACCTTGTTCTTGACGACCTTGACGCGGGTTTCGTTGCCAATGGCCTCGTCACCCTTCTTGATGGTGCCGATGCGGCGAATGTCCAGCCGCACCGAGGCGTAGAACTTCAGCGCATTGCCGCCGGTGGTGGTCTCCGGCGAGCCAAACATCACACCAATCTTCATGCGAATCTGGTTGATAAAAATGACCATGCAGTTGGTCTTTTTAATGTGGGCGGTGAGTTTGCGCAACGCCTGACTCATCAGGCGGGCTTGCAGGCCGGGCAGCGAGTCGCCCATTTCGCCTTCCAGCTCGGCCTTGGGTGTCAGTGCCGCGACCGAGTCGACCACGATCAAATCGACCGCGCCGGAGCGCACCAAACTGTCCACAATCTCCAACGCCTGTTCACCGGTGTCGGGCTGGCTGATCAGCAAGTCTTGCAGGTTGACGCCGAGTTTTTGAGCGTACTGGATGTCCAGCGCATGTTCAGCATCGACAAAAGCGCACTGTCCGCCTATTTTTTGCATTTCGGCAATCACTTGCAGGGTGAGCGTGGTCTTGCCTGAAGACTCGGGGCCGTAGATTTCGACCACCCGGCCGCGTGGCAAGCCGCCCACACCCAGCGCCACGTCCAGCCCGAGCGAGCCGGTGGACACCACCTGGATGTCTTCAATCACCTCGCCCTCGCCGAGCCGCATGATGGTGCCTTTGCCGAACTGTTTTTCAATCTGGGCCAGTGCTACTTGCAGGGCCTTGGCTTTTTCGGCGTTGACGGGGGGTTTAACGGGTGCGTCCATGAAAATTCTCCTTGAATGACAACAGATGAAGTCGGTGGTTGAAGCTGGGCGCATCCTTCTGTTTTTAATAACAGGCTGGATGCTTGAACAGTAGTTTAGTACGCGATTCAAACCTGTAAAGAGTTTTTTTAGTCAATTTAGCTTACTATTTAATGCATGACAAATTCACTTGCTCCGCCCACCGCCCAGGCCGACCATTGGCGCCAAACGCACCTGGGCCACTGGATGAACCTGGCGCTGCAGCGCTTTGATGCCCGGGTGCTGTTCCTGATGGCGCGCAACGAGAATGTGCCACTGGCCCTGTCGAATCTGGCGGCCCGGGGCAGCTTGAGCGCTTCGCATGTGCACATTACCCGTCACTTGGCGCTTGAAGGCTCGCGCCTCACGGATCTGGCCGAGCGGGCCGGCATGAGCAAGCAAGCCATGGGCAAACTGGTCGAGCAATGCGAGGCATGGGGTCTGGTGACGCGACTGGATGACCCGCGCGATGCCCGCGCCCGACGCATCGTTTTCACCCCGATCGGACTGGCCTGGCTCCAGGCATTCCAACAGGCGGTGGCGCAGGCTGAAGCCGAGTTACGCGCTGCAGTGGGCAATGAAGTGGCCACCGTCATCGCGATCGGACTCGAAGCTTATTCTGGGTGAAAACACTGAGCGCTGAGCGCTAAATAACCATTAGACTTGTAAGCCTAGAATAAGCAAAATACAGGCGCCCGCAACCGGCATTCACCCCCTACGGAGACGATGATGAGAATTCTGATTGCAGAAGATGACCAGGTACTGGCCGATGGCTTGTTGCGCACCTTGCGCAGCTCAGGCGCCGCCGTTGACCATGTGGCCAGTGGCACCGAAGCCGATGCCGCGCTCATGACCAACACCGAGTTCGATCTGCTGATTCTGGACCTGGGCCTGCCCAAAATGCACGGCCTGGAGGTTCTGAAAAAGCTCCGCGCCCGCGGCTCTGCGCTTCCCGTTTTGATCCTCACCGCCGCTGACAGCGTCGAAGAGCGCGTCAAAGGTCTGGACTACGGCGCCGACGACTACATGGCAAAACCCTTCAGCCTGTCGGAGCTTGAGGCGCGCGTGCGTGCGTTAAGTCGCCGCGGCATGGGCTCGGCCAGCAGCACCATCAAACACGGCCCGCTGATTTACGACCAGGGTGGCCGGGTGGCCACCATCGACGGCGTGATGGTCGAGTTGTCGGCAAGGGAACTCGGCTTGCTCGAAGTTCTGCTGCAACGCTCGGGACGCTTGGTCAGCAAAGACCAACTGGTGGAGCGTTTGTGCGAGTGGGGTGAAGAAGTGAGCAACAACGCCATCGAGGTCTACATTCACCGCCTGCGCAAAAAAATCGAAAAAGGTCCGATCCGCATCGCCACCGTCAGGGGCCTGGGTTATTGCCTGGAAAAAATTCCTGGCTGATATGACCCCCACGCTTGCCACTGCGTGTGCTGCGCTGCCCCCCGAGGGGGCCGTGCCTTGCTTGGGGCGGCCCGGCGCAGCGGCAGTTTCGACTCTCCCGTCGTGAATATTTTCCACCGCGAGCAGCGGTCCCTGTTCGGCGAAATCCTGGACTGGATGCTCACGCCGTTGCTGCTGCTGTGGCCGATCAGCCTGGTGCTGACTTGGCTGGTCGCGCAAAGCATTGCCGGCAAACCTTTTGACAGAGCACTGGAGTACAACGTCGGGGCACTGGCGCAGTTGGTCACTGTCAGCAACAACCGGGTGCAATTCAATCTGCCACTGCCCGCACGAGAGCTGCTACGCGCCAATGACTCAGACACGGTGTACTACCAAGTGATGGGCGCCAAAGGCGAGTTTCTAGCTGGCGAGCGCGACTTGCCGTTGCCACCTGAAGAAGAAAAAGTGGTCTACGGTGAAGTCCACATACGGGATGCAGAAGTCCACGGCGTGGACGTAAAAATAGCTTACACATGGATCAAACTGCCATTGCCGGGCAACCGCACCGCCCTGATCCAAGTCGCAGAAACCATGGAAAAACGCTCGGTGCTCGCGACTGAGATTGTCAAAGGCGTGATGCTGCCGCAGTTTGTGATTTTGCCGATGGCCGTGCTGCTGGTGTGGCTGGCGCTAGTGCAAGCCATCAAACCCCTGAACCAGCTTGAAGAACGCATCCGGGCCCGCAAACCCGATGACCTGAGCCCGATTGACGCGCAGGCCGTGCCGCTGGAGGTGGCGCCGCTGGTGTACTCAGTCAACGATCTTTTAATGCGACTGAAGGAGTCAATCTCGACCCAAAAACGCTTTCTGGCAGATGCCGCGCACCAACTCAAGACCCCACTGGCAGGGTTGCGCATGCAAGCCGATCTGGCACAACGCGAGGGCGCCAACGCCGAGGAACTGAAACAGTCGCTGCGCCAGATTGGCCGTGCCAGCATTCGGGCCACCCACACCGTCAATCAGTTGCTGGCGCTGGCCCGGGCCGAGAGCAGTGGCTCGGCCATGCCGCGCGTCACCAACGATCTGGCCGAGTTGACGATGTCGGTCGTGCGCGACTGCGTGCCACGGGCCCTTGAAAAACACATTGATCTGGGCTACGAAGGTCCGCAGCCCGGCACCGAAGGCGGCCAACTGGCCGGCAACCCAACGCTGCTCAAGGAGCTGATTCGCAATCTGGTGGACAACGCCATCAACTACACGCCCTCCAGCATGGACGCGCCCGGCGTCATCACCGCCCGTGTGCTGACGGACCCGTTTGGCAAGTCGCTGGTGTTGCAGGTTGAAGACTCCGGGCCGGGTGTACCAGAAGCAGAACGGGAGTTGATTTTTCAACCGTTTTACCGCGCACTGGGCACCGAAGCCGATGGCACTGGCCTGGGACTACCGATCGTGATGGAGATCGCCCATCAGCACAATGCAACGGTCAACATGGAATCGACCCATCCGGGTCTGGTGCCACCGGGCGCCCGTTTCACCGTGCGCTTCAAGGTCGACACCACGATCCTCGAGCAAGCTTAAGGGCAGGGGCTCAGGCTCTTGCCAGCCAGGGCCGGTTTTAGATCATCCAGACGGGCTTTCAAGGCCTCATCAACCACGGGCAATTGCAGGGCCAGGCCGTGCTCCTCGGCCCGCTCCTGCAGCACGCGTGCCGTGCGAACGCCACGTCGACTGAAGGCCTCCAAGGCGGCATTGGCCGCGGCCTGCGTCTCAAAACCACCCAGGGACAAACCCAAACCCAGCGATGGATTGGCCAGTGGTTCAAATTTAAGATTCAGGAAGGCCAACTGCTGACGTTTTTTAGCCAGTTCTTCGGCATTGGCGTATTTGCCCATGAAGACAATCCAGCGGGCGGGCGCCACGGCGGACTCCAGCTGCCATGACCCGGCCGGCAAGACCTGCGCCAGTGTGCGTCGCAATAGCTCGCCCTGCACCTCGTCAAACAACCCGGCCTGCAAGCAGACTGACGGCTTGGCGGCTGCGAGCGGCACCACTTCAGGCTGACGTAATTCCTGGGGACTCAGCAAGCGCAGCGCTTCCGGCCTGATTTGCTGGGCCATGCGTTGCGGCTCGATTTGCTGCGTGGGGGCCCAACCGAGCCCGATCAGCAAGCCCTGCGACCAGGCGAAATAGAGGCCATTCAGCAAAACCAGGGCGAGGAGGATGAAGCGCAACATGGTCAATGCAGGTTACAGGTTGGCATAGGGCGGTGCGCTCTGCGGACGCACACTGACCTCGGCACTGGTTATTTTTTTCAAACCCTGCGCGGTCAGCACCTGCAAGGCACCCACGCTGTCGACGCCTTGCGCGGTGCCGGTCATGCCGTCACTGAGGGTCACGGGCAAGCCCCCCAACGCGTCCCGTTCATTGAACAGGCGCTGAAACGGCCCAAACCCCAGCGACTCAAACGACTTGATGGTGCGCACCAAGGGGGCGATGAGGCGCAACAGGGCGTGCGGCGCATCGATCCCCGGCAAGACCTCCACGAGCCCGGCCGGTGGCGTGGCCAATCCGGTGGCAGCGGGCTCCCGGATGTTGATACCAACACCAATCACGGCATAGCGCTGCGCCCCAATACTGGCCGTCTCGATCAGAATACCGGCCAGTTTGCGGTCGTTCAACCACACATCATTGGGCCATTTCAGGCGCAAATCAGGGTGCAGGCTTTGCACCACGCTGACACCCACAGCCAATGACAGGCCTGACCAGTCCACCGGGTACAAGGGCAGACCCACAGAAAAAGTCAGCGCAGTGGCACCCGGTTGTGGCGTGCCGGCACCACTCTGCCAGTCGCGCCCCAAGCGGCCCCGACCTGCCGTTTGCTGCTCGGTCACCAGCAACACCGGCTCAAAACGCCCGGTGCGAGCGCGTCGCATCAACTCGGAATTGGTGGAGTCGATTTGCGGCACGATTTCCACGGTGAAGCCGGGTAACTCAGGCGCTACGGCTTCCCAGATAGCCTCGGCGGGCCAACGGATCGGCTGGTTCAGGCTCGTCACCTTAGCGGCGTCCGCTTTTGGGAGCCAGCAGCGTGCCACGGCAGTTTGCAGCGCCACACCAGCAGGGGTAGTTGGCCTTCAATTTGGCGGTGTAGCGCGCATCAATGACCAGACCGTAGTCGTAGTTCAACTCTTCGCCCGCCGGGATGTTGCGCAGCGCCTTGATGAAGATGCGCCCGTTTTGCTCGTCGGCTTCGCAGTTGGGGTTGCAGGAATGGTTGATCCAGCGTGAGGAGTTGCCGCCCACTTTGGCATCAATCACGCGATCTTCGTCCACCGTGAAATAAAACGTGTGGTTGGGGTCGGTCGGGTCATGCGGGTGACGCGCCAAGGCTTCGGGCCAGTCAATCACCTCGCCCACGTACTCCAGCAAGGTTTCGCCCTCTGCGATATCCTGCACCGCAAAAACGCCTTTGCCGTGCACGCCGGAGCGTCGGGTTTGAATTCGGCGGCTGGGGCTGGAGGTGGTTTTTTTGGACACGACAAAAAAATTTGGTATGGTGAACTCGTATGGGCGCACGTGTGTGCGCCCACCTGTGTGTGCGTGCGCTTGGGCGCCCGCGAGAAAATGGATTGTAGTGATGAAAACTTTAGTTATTGCCGAAAAGCCTTCGGTTGCACAAGACATCGTGAAAGCGCTCACGCCGATCGCGGGCAAGTTCGAAAAACACGACGAACATTTCGAGAACGACCAATACGTCGTGACCAGCGCGGTCGGCCATCTGGTCGAGATTCAGGCGCCCGAAGAATTTGACGTCAAGCGCGGCAAGTGGAGCTTTGCCAACCTGCCGGTGATTCCGCCGTACTTCGACCTGAAGCCGATGGACAAGACCAAAACACGGCTCAATGCCGTCGTCAAACAGGCCAAGCGCAAGGACGTGGACAAACTCATCAACGCCTGCGATGCGGGCCGCGAGGGTGAGCTGATTTTTCGCTTGATCGAACAATATGCCGGAGGCGCCAAGCCGTTGGGCAAACCGGTCAACCGCCTGTGGCTGCAGTCCATGACCCCGCAAGCCATTCGCGACGGCTTCAACTCCCTGCGCAGCAACGAGCAAATGCTGCCGCTGGCTGATGCCGCGCGCTGCCGCTCGGAGGCGGACTGGCTGGTCGGCATCAACGGCACGCGCGCCATGACGGCGTTTAACTCGCGTGATGGTGGCTTCTTTCTGACCACCGTGGGTCGGGTGCAAACGCCCACCTTGAGCGTGGTGGTGGAGCGCGAAGAAAAAATCCGCAAATTCATCAGCCGCGATTACTGGGAAATTCACGCCACCTTCGGCGCGCAAGCCGGTGCCTACCCGGCCAAATGGTTTGACCCCAAGTGGAAAAAAGCCGCGGCCAATGCCGCCGCCGGCAACGACGAAGCCGACGCCGAACTCAAGGCCGACCGGGTCTGGAACCTGCGCGAAGCCGAGGCCATCGCCGCCGCCGTGCGCGGCCAAAAAGCCAGCGTGACCGAAGAAAGCAAGCCCACTACGCAGGTGTCGCCGCTGCTGTTCGATTTGACCAGCCTGCAACGTGAGGCCAATGGCAAGTTTGGTTTCTCCGCCAAGACCACGCTCTCGATCGCGCAAAGCCTGTACGAGCGCCACAAAGCCCTGACCTACCCGCGGACCGATTCGCGCGCACTGCCCGAAGATTACGTGCCGGTCGTCAAGCAGACCTTTGAGATGCTGGCCGACAGCGGCATGAAGCACCTGGCCCCGCACGCGCTGACCGCGCTGAACGGCAACTACATTCGCCCGAGCAAACGCATTTTTGACAACGCCAAGGTGAGCGATCACTTTGCCATCATCCCGACCCTGCAAGCCCCGAGCGGCCTCTCGGAGACCGAGCAAAAGATTTACGACCTGGTGGTGCGCCGCTTCATGGCAGTGTTCTTCCCGGCGGCCGAGTACCAGATCACCACACGCATCTCGACTGCGGTCGGCCACAGCTTCAAGACCGAAGGCAAGGTGCTGGTCAAACCCGGCTGGCTGGCGATTTACGGCAAGGAAGCCGCCGCCGAGCAGTCCGACAACGGCGACAAGAGTGCGGGCAACCTGGTGCCGGTCAAACCCGGCGAGTTGGTCAATGCCGAGTCGGTTGACCCCAAGGCCCTCAAAACCCGTCCGCCTGCCCGCTACACCGAAGCCACGTTGCTCGGGGCCATGGAAGGCGCTGGCAAAACTGTTGAAGACGACGAACTGCGCGAAGCCATGCAGGAAAAAGGCCTCGGCACCCCGGCCACCCGCTCCAGCATCATCGAAGGCTTGATTGCCCAGGAATACATGCTGCGCGAAGGCCGCGAGCTGATTCCCTCGGCCAAGGCCATGCAGTTGATGACGCTCTTACGCGGTCTGGACGTGCAGGAGTTGACCAAAGCCGAACTCACCGGCGAGTGGGAATACAAACTCGCGCAGATGGAGCAAGGCAAGCTGTCGCGCGAATCCTTCATGGCCGACATTGCCGCCATGACCGAGCGTTTGGTTAAAAAAGCCAAGGAATACGACCGCGATACGGTGCCTGGCGACTACGCCACGCTCAGCAGCCCCTGCCCTAACTGCGGCGGCATCGTCAAAGAAAACTACCGCCGTTACACCTGCACCGGCGCCGACGGCCGCAGCGATGGTTGCGGCTTCTCGTTTGGCAAAACCCCGGCTGGGCGTACCTTTGAAGCGGTCGAAGTGGAGCAATTCCTGCGCGACCGCAAGATTGGCCCGTTGAGCGGCTTCCGCTCCAAAGCGGGCTGGCCGTTCACGGCCGAAATGATCATCAAGTTTGACGAAGAGAGCAAAAACTACAAACTCGAATTTGACTTTGGCGACGACAAGAAGGGTGAAGAATCCGGCGAGTTGATTGACTTTAGCGGCCAGCAAGCCCTCGGCGTTTGCCCCAAATGTGGCGGCTCCGTGTTTGAGCATGGTAAAAATTATGTGTGCGAAAAAGCCGTTCCAACGCTGGCGCAGCCGACACCCAGTTGCGACTTCAAGAGCGGCCAGATCATCCTGCAACAACCGATTGAGCGCGAGCAAATGACCAAGCTGCTGGCGACCGGCAAAACCGATTTACTGGACAAGTTTGTCTCGATGCGCACCCGCCGCGGCTTCAAGGCCATGCTGGCGTGGGACGCCGAAGCGGGCAAGGTGAACTTTGAATTTGCACCGAGCAAATTCCCGCCACGCAAGACCGCCGCTGGCGCTACTAAAACAGTAGCTACTCGCGCAGGTGCAACGGGGACTGCAGCCAAAAAAGCACCTGCAAAGAAGGCCGCTACCAAGAAAACGGCGAGCAAGACGGCTGCGGTCAAAGTGCCGCGCAAAACATCCACCAAGGCTCCCGCCGCCGGTGCGCAGCCGAGCGAGGCCTTGGCCGCCGTCATTGGCAGTGAGGCCATCGCCCGCCCACAGGTCATCAAAAAGCTGTGGGATTACATCAAGGCCAACAACCTGCAGGACGCCACCAACAAACGCGCCATCAACGCCGATGCCAAGTTGCTGGCGGTGTTTGGCAAACCGCAGGTGACGATGTTCGAGTTGGCCGGAATTGTCGGCAAGCACTTGGGTTGAGTGAAACAGGTGCCCCACGGGGCGCCTTTTTCAATGCATGAACTTGCCGCCGCGGCCAATGATGGTCAGGTCGGTGAAGTTGGAGCCCTGGTGGTTTTTGGCGCTGTAGTTGACAGTAAAGCCGCCCAGATTCACATCGTGCATGGACTCCAGTCCGCTGATGAGTGATTCGCGGGTGAGGGTGCGCCCGGCACGGCGCAAACCTTCCACCAGCACGCGGGCCGTCAGGTAGCCTTCCATGCTGGTGAAGTCAAATTCTTTTTGCCCCGCTTCCAGCATGCGTTGCTGGTAGTCCCGAACAACACCACTGTTGCCTGCATAAGGAAATGGCACCACTTGCGAGATCACCACACCCTGCCCGGCATCGCCGAGATCGTCTGCCAGCGCTTTGGAGCCGACGAAACTGACGTTGAAAAACTGGCCGCCATACCCTTTGGCCCGCGCCTGCTTGAAGAAGGCGGCTGACGATTTATAGGCGCTGATCTGCACCACAGCTTCAGGTTCCGACTTGAGGATGGCCTCCAGCGACTTGGCCACGTCCACACTGTTGCGCTCCACCGTACCTGTGGCCACGGGCTTGAGCTGGCGCTTGGTTAACGCCCGCTCGACGCCCTCCAGACCGGCCTTGCCGTAGGCATCATTCTGATAAAACACTGCGATTTTTTTGACGCCCAGCGTGGTGAGGTGCTGCACCATGCGTTCGGTCTCGTCAAAATAACTGGCCCGCACATGAAACACCTGTCGGTTAAATGGCTCGCGCAGCGCTTGCGCGCCGGTGAACATGCCCACCAGCGGCACTTGCGCCTCGGTCAGTATCGGCAGCGCGGCCAGGCCTGTGGGCGTGCCGACCGAGCCCGCCAGTGCAAACACCTTGTCCTCGTTGATGAGCGCCTTGACGGCGGCGGCGGCTTTGTCGGGCTCATAGCCATCGTCCCGGGTGATCAGTTTGATCGAGCGCCCATGGATGCCGCCCTGCGCGTTAACGACATTGAAGTAAGTCTGCATCCCCAACTGCATGCGCTGCCCGAGTTGGGCCGCTGGCCCGCTGATGACCGCAAACTGACCAATCACAATTTCCTTGTCGGTCACACCGTTCTCGGCATGCGCGAGGGCGGCGGTGAAAACCAGCGCCAGACAAGTCAGTTTTTTAAGCATCTTCATGGGAATCCCAACGTTTCAAGGTTGCGCAAAATTTGCAGCGAACGGTTTCAGCAGGCACCCGGGCTCATGGCGCTTCGGACATCTGCCCGTCAATGTAATACCAGCGCCCGTCCTGACGCACAAAGCGGCTGGTTTCATGCATGCGCTGGGCGCCTTGGCTGTCGCGGCAACGCGCCACGAATTCAACCACGCCCGCGTCGCCCACGGCCTCGGCATGGCGCACCTCCAGCCCCAGCCACTTGACCGGCGGCAGCTCCAGGTCGCCCGGGGCGCTGGAGGCGTGCCAAGTGGCCAGCAAGTACTCCAGCAAGCCCAGCACATAGGCGCTGTAACGCGAACGCATCAAAGCCTCGGGCGTGGGCGCATGCACGCCCAGAGGCAAGCCCGCATGCCAGAGGCTGCAGCAGTCAGCGTAAGACTGGCCACTTTCGCAAGGACAGGCCGCGCGGGCAGGGTGCAGGGTTTTCTTCATGCTGCAATAGTAGCGGGGGCATGTGAAGGGGATTGAATTTGTAGCGAGCAAAGACCTGACGTATCGCATACCGTGTAAATATTTCTGCAAAAATCAGGCATTCGCACATGGCAACAACTGATTCGACACCCCGCGAAGCGCCCACCTCGGCGGTGCCAAGTGGCCGCTGGTCGCGACTGGCGCGACTGGGCTCGCTGGCCACCGGCGTGGCGGGCGGCATGCTGGCCGAAGGGGCGCGCCAACTGGCCCAGGGCAAACGCCCGCGCCTGGGTGATTTGCTGCTGACGCCGGCCAACGCCCGGCGCGTGGCCGACCAACTGGCACAGTTGCGGGGCGCGGCCATGAAGGTCGGGCAACTGCTCTCAATGGATGCCGGTGACTTGCTGCCGCCCGAGTTGGGCGAAATTCTGGCGCGCCTGCGCTCGGATGCACGCGCCATGCCCAAAAGCCAGGTCATGGCGGTGCTGAACACGCAGTGGGGCGACGACTGGCAGCGTCAGTTTGCGCAGTTTTCTTTCACGCCGATCGCGGCCGCCTCCATCGGGCAGGTGCACATGGCCCACACCCACGACGGGCGCCGCCTGGCCATCAAAATTCAGTACCCTGGCGTGCGCGAAAGCATCGACAGCGATGTGGACAACGTCGCCACGCTGCTGCGCCTCTCGGGCTTGCTGCCCCAAGGCTTGGACATTCAACCCTTGCTCAAGGATGCCAAGCTGCAATTGCACGACGAGGCCGACTACCTGCGCGAAGGCGCCTACCTGCAGCGCTACGCCGAACTGCTGGCCGATGCGCCTGAGTTTTTACTGCCCGCGATGCAGCCCGACTTGACGACCGTGAGCGTGCTGGCCATGACCTTTGTCGGCGGCGTCGAGGTGGAGTCGCTGGTGCAGGTGGCGCAAGCTGAGCGCGACCGGGTGGCGGGCTTGCTGATTCACCTGCTGATGCGCGAGCTGTTTGAATTCCGCCTGATCCAGACCGACCCCAACTTTGCCAACTACCGCTATGACCCGCGCACACGGCAACTGATCCTGCTCGACTTTGGCGCCACCCGGCCCTACCCCGCGGCGCTGGTGAAAGGGTTTCGCCAGCTGATGATGGGTGCCATGGCGCAAGACCGCGAGGCCATGCGCAGCGCAGCCCTTGCCATCGGTTATTTCAACAGCAGCACCCTGGCGCGGCATCAGGAGGCGGTGCTGGACCTGTTTGAGCTGGCGACCGAACCCTTGCTCTTTGAGGGCGACTACGACTTCAGCCAATCCGACCTGCCCCGGCGCATTCGCGATGTCGGCATGGCCTTGGGGCTGGACCGGGATTTCTGGCATATTCCGCCCGCTGACGCGCTGTTTTTGCACCGCAAACTCGGCGGTCTCTACCTGTTGGCGGCCCGGCTCAAGGCGCGTGTCAATGTGCGTGGTCTGGTGCTGCCGCTTGTGACACCCAAACGCAAAAGCAAGGCCCATGTCGGCTAAAGTGTTTGCAATTACCGCGTCGATCAACCCTACCGAATTTCAAGCCATGCTCCAGCTTTACACCTACTTTCGCAGTTCTGCCGCCTACCGGGTGCGCATTGCGCTCAACCTCAAGGGCCTGCCGTATGCGTCGATCCCGGTGCATCTGGTGCGCCATGGCGGTGAGCAACATGGCGCCGACTTTGCGCGCATCAACCCCGCCCATCTGGTGCCCGCGCTGGTGGACGGCGAGGACACATTGAGCCAATCCATGGCCATCATCGAGTACCTGGAAGAGACCCACCCCACGCCCGCTCTGCTGCCGCTTGACGCCGCAGGCCGGGCCCGGGTGCGCGCGCTGGCGCAAGCGGTGGCCTGCGAGATTCATCCGCTGAACAACCTGCGCGTGCTGCGCTACCTGGCGCAAGAACTCAAGGTGGACGAAGCGGCCAAGATCAAATGGATCCAGCACTGGATCACGCTCGGCTTCACCGCCTTTGAAGCCCAGTTGGCCCACAGCGCGAGCACCGGCGAGTTTTGCCATGGCGCAACGCCGACGCTGGCCGACTGCTGCCTGATCCCGCAGATCTACAACGCCCGGCGCTTTGACACACCGCTGGAAGCCTTTCCTCACCTGCTGCGCATTGAGGCAAATTGCCTGGCATTGGAAGCATTTGCGCAGGCCCGACCCGAGGCACAACCAGACGCGGCTTGACAGGACCGCTGGCGCCCATAATGGGCCATGAACAAATCTCAGGGACGGGATCACGCATGGCTACTTTGATACCGGCGATTGGCGCCTGCGTATCGCGCATGACGTCAGGCGAAAAACGCCTGGCTGAGCGCCTTGAACAAAAACTCGACGACGACTACCTGCTTTGGTACGACGTGCCGATGGGCCCGCGCTATGCGCACCCTGACTTTTGCGTGATGCACCCACGTCGGGGCATTTTGATTCTGGAAGTCAAAGACTGGAAGCTCGGCTCCACCATCCTGCACGCCGACAAAAACAATTGGGAAATCATGGCCAACGGCGTGCCAAAAACCGTCCCCAACCCGCTGGAGCAAGCCCGCCAGTACGCGCACCAAGTGGTCGACGCACTCAAGCGCGACCCGCAACTGGTGCAGCCAGACGGCAATCACCAAGGCAACCTCGCCTTTCCGTGGAGTTACGGCGTAGTGCTAACCCATATCAGCCGCAAACAGTTTGAAGCCGCCGAACTTCAGCACGCCATTGAGCCCTACCGCGTTATTTGCCAAGACGAAATGCTCGAATCCGTAGACGCCGAAGACCTCCAAAGCCGCCTGTGGGATATGTTTCCGTACATGATGCGCGGCGTCATGAGCCTGCCGCAACTGGACCGTGTGCGCTGGATCATGTTCCCCGAGGTGCGCGTGCAAACCCAAGGCGCGCTGTTTGACGACAACGACGTGGAAGCCGAATTGCCCAGCCTCATGCAAGTGATGGACCTGCAGCAAGAGCAACTGGCGCGCAGCTTGGGCGACGGCCACCGCGTCATCCACGGCGTGGCCGGTTCCGGCAAAACCATGATCCTCGGCTACCGCGCCGAGTACCTGGCCAAGGCCTACACGCAGGCCGCCAAACCGATCCTGATCCTTTGCTACAACGAGCCACTGGCCGTGAAACTGGACTCGGTGATGCAGGCCAAAGGGCTGGCCGACCGAGTGCACGCGAGGCATTTTCATAAATGGTGCCGTGACCAACTGGTGGCCTTTGGGCAAACCCTGCCAGCACACAACATGCAAGTCGGCGCGAAGATGGCAGACATGGTTCAACGCGTCATTAGCGGTGTCGACCGCCAGCAAATCCCCAGCGGACAATACCAGGCGGTGCTGATCGACGAAGGCCACGACTTTGCCCCCGAGTGGCTCAGATTGGTCACGCAAATGGTGGACCCCGCCACCAACAGCCTGCTGGTGCTGTATGACGATGCGCAAAGCATTTATGAGCGCAGCCGCTCCAAACAGTTCAGCTTCAAAAGCGTGGGCATCCAGGCGCAAGGCCGCACCACGATCCTGAAAATCAACTACCGTAACACCCGCCAGATTCTGCAAACCGCCAACCTGATTGCCGCCGACCTACTGACCGCCGACGACAAGGACGACGATGGCATTCCGCTGCTCAAACCCATCAGCTGCGGGCGCGATGGCGAAGCGCCGCTGATCATCCGCTTGCCCACCCTGCGCGCCGAAGCGACCAAGATTGCCGACCTGCTGAACGCGGCGCATCAGGAAGGCCACGCATGGGCCGACATGGCCGTGCTGTGCCGCCACCACAACGAAATGAATGAATGCACCCAGGCCCTGAGCCGCTGGCAACTGCCGTTTGAAATGCGCAAAGGCTCTGGCAGCTTTCACCCGCATGAGGACACCATCAAGGTGATGACGATGCATGCCAGCAAAGGGCTGGAGTTTCCGGTGGTGGCGCTAATGGGTGTGGGGCAGATGCCCGCTGCGGGCGAGGACGAGCGGGACGAGGCGCGGCTGTTTTATGTCGGGGCGACGAGGGCGACGCAGCGGTTGGTGATTGGCGTTAGTGGTGATGGCGGATTTGGGGGAAGGTTGGCGTGACTAAGCGACGACCAGATCAATAAAAAAGACGCGCCCTCCGTCCAACAATCTAAAACCAATTCACACTGACGCATGCTGCACATCGCCTACTACGAAGCTGACCTTGCCACCTTCTGCAATGCCCACGAGAACGAGATACTCGGTGAGCTCACTGCCAGGCACAGTTTTGCGCTTGAAAATCAGCAGCGAAATGCGTGGCAGCAACAAATCACGCTGCTGAAAACATCGCTGGCAGGCCTCGATACCGGTAGGATTTACTTTGAATTTTCTATCCCCCGCATGGGCAAGCGGGCAGATGTCGTTGTTCTTGTACGAGGTGTTGTCTTCGTCATTGAATTCAAGGTGGGTTCGACTACTTTTGACCATGCTGCGCTTGAACAAGTGCATGACTACGCATTGGATCTGAAAAACTTCCACAAGGGCAGCCACAACGCAACGGTCTTGCCAATTTTGATAGCGACGAATGCATCAACTCAAGGACCTTCGACCTATTGCTGGGCGGACGACAACGTGGCTAAGCCCGTGTGTGCGGCCCCTTCAGATCTTTTTGGAATCATTGAAGCGGTCCTTGTTCAGACTGATACTTCCGAGATCAATCACGCGCAGTGGTCGCATTCCGGTTATCAACCAACCCCCACCATCGTTGAGGCAGCACAAGCGCTGTATCGCAACCATGACGTCCGTGAGATTGCGCGGTCTGGTGCGGATGCGGAGAATTTGGGGCACACCACAGACCGCATCAATGAACTGATTGAAACCGCAAAGGTATCAAACCGAAAGATCATTTGCTTCGTGACCGGCGTTCCTGGCGCTGGCAAAACGCTTGCCGGCCTCAACATTGCCACCACCCGCGTACTCGGTCACGCGGATGAGCACGCTGTTTTTCTGTCTGGCAACGGTCCTTTGGTCGATGTACTGAGAGAAGCCCTTGCCCGCGATCAGGCGGTTCGGGAAAACGTGCCAAAAAAAGATGCGGCCCGCAAGGTGTCCGGGTTTGTCCAAAACATCCATCATTTCAGAGACGAGGCGCTTCGCGACCCCAAAGCACCTGTTGAACGTGTCGTGGTTTTTGATGAGGCGCAGCGCGCCTGGAACCGGGATCAGGCAACAAAATTCATGCAGCAGAAGCGGGGCCACGCCGACTTTGACATGTCCGAACCCGCTTTCTTGGTGGGGGTCATGGATCGCCATGTGTCTTGGTGCGTCATCGTTTGCTTAATCGGTGGTGGTCAGGAGATCAATACCGGCGAAGGAGGATTAGCGGAGTGGCTCGATGTGATGGGCCAGCAATTCGCGCATTGGGACGTGCACGTATCCAGTCGGCTTGATGATCCCGACTACATCTGGGATAGCGAAACGAGCGAAGCGCTGAAAAAGGTTGCGACGACTAAAGACGAAGCGTTGCACTTGGGTGTTTCAATGCGTTCGTTTCGTGCTGAGTCTCTTTCTGAGTTCGTAGGGCATGTCATTGAGAACAGGCCGATAGATGCTCGCATAGCCTACGCAAAGATTGCAAATCAATATCCGATTCGACTGACCCGTGATCTCAACACGGCCCGCCAGTGGCTGCGCAATATGGCGAGGGGAACTGAGCGATTTGGTCTTGTTGCCTCATCTGGGGCAAATCGACTTCGCCCAGAAGGCATTTTTATGAAGTCACAGATTGACGCGCCCGTTTGGTTTCTGAACGACCGCACCGACGTGCGCTCCTCGTACTACCTCGAAGAAGTTGCGAGTGAATTTGACATTCAAGGGCTGGAGTTGGATTGGGCTGGCGTGTGCTGGGATGCCGACTATCGGTATGACGAGGGCTCTTGGAAACACTTCAGCTTTCGTGGCACCAAATGGCAGCGTTCAAATGCCACTGAAAAGCAACTGTTTTTGAAGAATGCGTACCGCGTGATCCTGACCCGCGCACGCCAAGGGATGGTGATATTTGTACCCCTTGGTAGCCAAACCGATCCCACCCGGCCTTGCGATTTCTACGACCAGACATTCGACTACTTGCGGCTCTGTGGTTTACCTGAATTGCTCGTTGGACCTCAACCACTAGAGGCAACAATTTTGCGATATCCAATCAGCCCGTTGAATCCCGCTGTAACTAGAGCTGTTGATTCAAGACCAACAAATCATCCTGATGAACGTGGGCGATCATGATGCGGATAGCGGATTGCTTGAAGCTGATGGCCTTCATTCGCTCATTATTCAATAGCTACTAACGCATGTAACACGGGCGCTAGAGCCTGATTTGACTTAAAAGCAGTTACCGCACACACCGAAACGTCAAGTTCAACCTGCGCCGCCCTAGCAGCGTATGTTCACCATCGACCAATGCCGTCACGCCGTGGAAGGCCAGCCGCGCTGGGCCGCCCCAGACCACCACGTCGCCATGCACCAGCCGCCAGCGTTGGGGGCGGTCTTTGCGGCTGGGGGTGCCGAACAGAAACACCGCAGGCAAACCCAGCGAGAGCGAGACGATGGGGGCGCGCAGGTCGAGTTCGTCCTTGTCCTGGTGCAGCGAGAGTTTCGCGCCGGGCACATATTGGTTGATCAGGCAGGCGTCGGGCGCAAAGTGAGGGTAACCGGCCTGCGACTCGGCGCGCTGGGCCAATTCCAGCAGACAGCCTGGCATGGCGGGCCAGGGCTGGTTGGTGAGCGGGTCCAACGCGGCGTAGCGGTATCCGCTGGGGCTGGACACCCAACCTAGCGGGCCACAGTTGCTCATTGCTACCGACATGGTGTAGCCGCCGGGGGTTTGCCAGTGGCGCAAGGGCGCTAGATGGAGGACGGTCTCGATGGCTTGAAGCAGGGCCGCATCCCCCTCGCGAGCAAAGCCGTGCAGCAACACCGCGCCAGGGGCCATCTGTGTCAGCGCGGTCTCGGGTGGCAGGTCGTCAAAGAGGTCCATAGGGGTCAATTTACTATTTTTTTGGCATGAACGTTCGCTCAATCGATATGAGGCAAACGACGGATCCCAAGCTAGCCGGACTGAGCAGCGACAATCGACCCTTCGCGCCCAAGGCTTTACCTTGCGGCCACCCATCACTTACCTGAAGAGCCGTAATATGACCCAAGACCAGAATCCACCCGCCGAATCCCCCAAGAGAGCGCTTTGCGAATCGTGCGCTGGCGTCCAGCAAAACTGGCGCCGCGCCCCTGGCCACGCCGAACTGGTGCAAGGCGTTAACCGCAAAGAGCCGCGCCCCCACGGCCAGGTCACCGTCACCCGCTACTGCTGCGACCGCTGCGGCACGGTGTGGGACTACGAAAACAACAAGGTCAACCTGCACGCCGGCTGGTCGGTGGTGGGCTGATATTTTTCTTGCCATCCACTTTGGGAGTGTCCCCATGAATCTGAAAACTCTGTGTTTGTCGATGGGTGCCAGCTTGCTGCTGGCAAGTGTCAGCAGCGCCACGCTGGCGGCGCTGGCGGTTGGGGCGCCCGCACCAGACTTCAGCACCGACGCGGCGCGGGCCGGGGTCGCGTTCAAGTTCTCTTTGGCGGAGACCCTGAAAAAAGGGCCGGTGGTTTTGTACTTTTATCCCAAGGCGTTCACCAGCGGCTGCACGATTGAGGCACACAACTTTGCCGAGGCCACGCCCAAATTCAACGCCCTGGGCGCCACGGTGGTCGGTATCTCCAACGACAACATCGACACCCTGAAAAAGTTTTCTGTCGAGGCGTGCCGCGACAAGTTTGCTGTGGCGGCCGACAGCGGCGCGAAAATCATGAAGCAGTACGACGCGGCCTTGTGGATCAAGCCCGACATGGCGGACCGTATCTCGTATGTGATCAGCCCCGAGGGCAAAGTGCTTTATGTGTTCTCCAGCCTGAACCCTGACCAGCACGTAGAGAACACGCTCAAGGCCGTCGAAGTGTGGCGCGCTTCAGCCCGCTAGTCC
>Ga0208613_1000062_pt1 | contig 43680 bp, 48 predicted proteins | sample CryBogmetaGMA6M_FD_184543 | JGI IMG/M metagenome (GOLD analysis project Ga0208613, IMG submission 184543) | Freshwater microbial communities from Crystal Bog, Wisconsin, USA - MA6M (SPAdes) | ecosystem: Environmental > Aquatic > Freshwater > Lake | place: Crystal Bog, Wisconsin, USA | collected... | reverse complement strand
GCCGGGGGCCAGGCGGAGGCGTCGGCCGCTGCGGGGGTCGAGGGAGAACCAGGCTGACTGGCGGCGAGGGTCGAGGGGCAGGGGCGCTCCCTCGGCTTCCAGGTGCGCAGCCTGGCGCTCCAGGGCCGCTTCCAGGTTGAGGGCTCGCCAGCGCTCCAGTTCCGGCTGGAGGGGGGCTCGCAGGGCCGGGTCCGTGGGGGAGAAGGGGCGCAGGCCCCGGGCCCAGAGGGGGGCACCCAGGGCCAGGGCATGACCCCGGAGGGTGGGCTCCAGAGGGTCCGGCAGCGGCCCCCAGAGGTCCGTGGCTTCGGCCTGATGCCCGGCGGTCCAGGGCAGCCAGCCGGTGGCCGTTCCTGGGCGGGCCTCGAAGCGAAAGCGGTGGCGCAGCAGGCGGCTCTCCTGCCACCCCACGGTGGTGGCCACCTCGGTGCGGTCGTGGTCTTCGTCCGCCAGCCAGTAGACCGCCTCAGCGCCGGTGCGCCGGGCCTCGGCCAGCGCCGCCAGGGCTTTCGCAACAGAGAGCGCAGGACTCCATCCGGCGCCGATCTGCTGTCCGGTGGCGATCACGGGCTTCCCCTGCGGGGGCATGGTCATGGGCTCAGCCTACCCGATATGCGATCCTCGACGGCATGGAGACCCTCGAGCCCTGGCTCCCCCCAGAGGCACCGGACCTCGCCGTCCTGGCCATGGCCGCCGCCGATGCGGCGGGCACAGCGAGCCTCCGCGCCTGGCCCGAGCGCCGCAAGGGCGGCATCGGCTTTGGCGACCTGCCGCCCTTTCTGTGCTGGCGGGGGCAGGTGGGAGACGCCTGGCATCTGATCCTTCTGCAGCCCCGGGAGCTGGGGGCGCTGGTGCCGGGGGCCCGCATGGCACCGCTGCCCTCCGGCTGGCTGGCGGACCTGGACCTGCAGGCCCTGGCCGGGCCCCTGGCCCGACATCCGGACTTCCCCGGCGGCACTTCGGTGCACGTGGTGCACGTGCCAGGCGGCCCTGCCGTGGCGGTCCGCACCCTCGGGAGCCCGGCCCCGGAGCTGGTGCTGGCAACGCTGCTGCGGCTCAGCCCGGTGGCAGACTGGCGACCGATCATCTGAGGGTCGGCTACTTCCCGCGGTTGCTCATGCGGGTGTGGGTGACGCCGCTCTTGCCCTGGGGCTTGGTGGAGGCCTTCACCACGGGCTTGGGCCCGGGGCCGGCCTTGGGCTTCTCGGTGGTGGCAGACGAGACGGCCTTATCCACGGACTGCAGGGACTTCAAGAAGTCAGCGGGTACGAGTGGCTTGGTCATTGGGAACTCCCAGGTCCAGTCTAACCCACCGGGGCCACTTCGCCCGGGGCTTCCGCGATGTGACGTGGTTCATCGGTGCATCTGGCCCATGCGGCTAAGCTGGGAGGAACCGGCGGGATCCGCACGAAATTTTGGGGATGGTGGCCATGGCTACGAAGGTGCACGAAGGCATGGTGGGCGCGGCCGAAGCGGCCTTCGCAGCCTGGCAGGGGACCTCGCGGCTGGCCCGCCGGACCCTGATCGAGGCTTGGCTGGAAGAGCTCCCTGCCGCCAAGGAGGCCATGGCCCAGGCCATCGCCGTGGAGACTGGCAAGCCCATCACCCTGGCCCGCGGCGAGGTGGGCCGCGCCGAGGCCACCCTGAGGGCGACGGCCGAGGCCATTGCCCAGTTTGGCGAAGTGGCCATTCCCTACGACCTCATGGCTGGGGCCGACGGCTGCCGGGCAACCCTGCGCCGCTTCCCCCTGGGGCCGGCCCTGGCCATCACGCCCTTCAACTTCCCCGTGAACCTGGCGGTCCACAAGCTGGCCCCGGCCCTGGCTGCGGGCTGCAGCGTCATCTGGAAGCCCTGCCCCCAGGCGCCCCACACCTCCCAGTTGCTCTGGGACACCTTCGAAGCGGCTCGGGTGCGGGTGAAGGCGCCCGCCGGTCTGCTGCAGCTGGCGGACGCCGATCCTGTCGCCGCCGAGGCCCTGGCACTGGACCCCCGCATCGCGGCCATCAGCTTCACGGGCTCGGAGCGGGTGGGTCGTCACCTGGAGAAGGTGCTGGCGGGCAAGCGTCTCCTGCTGGAGCTGGGCGGCAACGGTGCTGTGGTGGTGGATGCGGGCGTCGATCCCATGGCCGTAGCCAAGAGCATTGCCCCTTCGGCCGTGGCCGGGGCGGGCCAGAGCTGCTCCAAGGCCCAGCGCATCTATGTGCACACCGACCTCTGGGACGCCTTCTGCCCGGCCTTCGTGGCGGCCATCCAGGCCATGCCTGTGGGCGATCCCCTGGACCCCGCCACCCTGGTGGGGCCGGTCATCGATGAAGCCACCGCCGTCCGGGTGGATGCCAGCCTGGACCGGGCCATCGCCGCCGGTGCCCAGGTGTTGCTGCGGGGTGTCCGCCAGGGAGCCCTGCTGCCCCCGGCCATCCTCACAGGCCTGCCCGAGGACGACCCCTTCCAGTGCGAGGAGGCCTTCTCACCGGTGACCGTCCTGACCCGGGTGGCTTCCTTCGCCGAGGGCCTGGACCGGGCCGCCGCCACCCGCTTCGGCCTGCGGGCCTGCGCCTACAGCCGGGACCAGCGGAACCTCCGGCTGGCCGAGACCCGGCTGCGAGCCGGGGGAGTGCTGCTGAACCTGCCGCCCACCTTCCGCCTGGATGCGGCCCCCTTCGGCGGGGTGCGCGCCAGCGGCAACGGCTTCGAAGGACCCCTCTACGCCATGGAGGGGTTCACCGAGGGCCGCCTCATCGTCGAAGGACCCGCCCTCTGATCCCCCCAAGGAGCTCCGCCATGCCGCTCGCCATGCCCTTCCGCTCCGGCGATCTGGTGGTGGTGGTCCTCCACGCTCCCCGGGAGCGGGTCTGGGGTCGCCTCCTCGGGCTCGATGCCGCCGGCATCGCCCTGCGCGGCGTGGACCTCAGCCCCTGGGAGGAGGTCCTCTCGCTGGTACGCACCGGCCAGGCCGACCAGGTGGCCCTGGGCACCCGCTTCCTCCCCATGCACCGCATCGAGGCCATGTACCTCGATGAGCCCAGTTCGGGCGCCCCCAGCCTGTCGGACACCTTCCGGGACCGCACAGGGCAGGACGCCGCGGCCTTCCTGGCCGATCCCCCGCAGTGAAATCCCGGGCCCAGAGCCGGAGGCAGTCATGACCCACGCCAACCACACCCTATGGATGGAGCGCTTTCGGGTGCGCGCCAAGGCGCTGCAGCGGCACATCGTGCTGCCGGAAGGCCGGGAGGACCGCACCCTGCAGGCCGCCCAGATGCTGTTGGAGCAGGGGCTCTGTCGCCTGACGATCCTGGGGGATCCCGCCACCATGGCAGCCCGGGGCGCCGCCCTGGGCCTGTCCCTGGCCGGTGCCAACCTGGTGGATCCCGCCACCAGCCCCCTGCTGCCGGAACTGGCCGGCGCCTACTTCGAGCGCCGGAAGGCCAAGGGCATCACCGAGGCCCAGGCCCTGGAAGCCGTGGGCAACCCCCTCTGGTTCGGGGCCATGCAGGTCCAGTCCGGGCACTGCGACGGCATGGTGGCCGGAGCCCTCAACACCACCGCCGAGACCGTCCGCGCCTGCCTCCAGGCCATCGGCGCCGCCCCCGGCATCAAGACCGTCTCCAGCTTCTTCCTGATGATCCATCCGGATGCGGCCTTCGGGGAGCAGGGGGCCATGGTCTTTGCCGACTGCGCAGTGGTGCCAGAGCCCACGCCTGAGCAGCTGGCGGACATCGCCCTGGCTGCCGCTGGCAACGCCCGCAGCATCATGGGCGTGGAGCCCCGGGTGGCCCTGCTCAGCTTCTCCACGCGGGGGTCTGCGGAGCACGCCCGGGTGGACAAGGTGCGCGCGGCCCTGGCCATCATCAAGGCCAAGGCCCCGGAGCTGGCGGTGGACGGTGAGCTGCAGGCCGACGCTGCCATCCTGGCCTCCGTGGGCAGCCGCAAGGCGCCGGGCAGCGACGTGGCCGGCCGGGCCAATGTGCTGGTCTTCCCTGACCTCGACGCCGGCAACATCAGCTACAAGATCGCTGAGCGCATGGGCGGTGCCGCCGCCATCGGGCCCTTCCTGCAGGGCCTGGCCCGGCCTGCCAACGACCTGAGCCGGGGCTGCAGCCCCCAGGACATCGCCGATGTGGCGGTGATGACGGCCCTGCAGTGAAACGACTGGCCTTCTTCATCTCGGGCACCGGCGGCAATGCCCTGAACCTCCTCAGGGCTTGCCGGGAAGGGCAGGTGCCCGGGGTGCCCGTGGTGGGGATCGCCTCGACCCCCAAGGCCGGCGGCATTGCCCGCCTGGAGACGGAGGGGCTGCCGGTGGTGGTGGTGTCCCGCCTGGACCATCCCACGGACGAGGCCTTCTCCGAAGCCTGCTATCAGGCGGCGGAGCGGGCCGGCGCCGACTGCATCTGCCTCTGTGGCTGGCTGAAGAAGCTTGCGGTGCCCCTCCGCTGGGCGGGGCGCATCCTCAACATCCACCCGGGCCTGCTGCCCCGCTTTGGCGGCCCAGGGATGTACGGAATGCATGTCCACCGGGCGGTGCTGGCGGCGGGGGAAGCCTGCTCCGGCGCCACCGTGCACCTGGTGGACGGCGAGTACGACCACGGCCAAGTGCTGGGGCACCTAAGCGTCCCCGTGCTGCCCGGTGACACCCCGGAGGACCTCCAGCGGCGGGTCTATGCCGCCGAGATGGCCCTCTACCCCAGCGCCCTGGCTGCCTACCTGGCGGAACAGGACTAGACTGTGGCCATGATCCCTCTGCTGACCGCCGATGAGATGCGCGCCGCGGAACACCGGGCCATCGAGGCCTGGGGCATGGCCTCCCTGGTGCTCCAGGAACACGCCGCCCTGGGGGCCTTGGCCCTGCTGCCTCCCGAGGTGCCGCTGTTGGTGCTCGCTGGCCCCGGCAACAATGGGGGCGACGCCCTGGCCCTGGCCCGTCTGGCTCGGCTTCAGGGCCGGACGGTAGCGGTCCTGGCCCTGCCCGGTGCCCCCGCCTGGCGGGGGGACGCCGCCCAGCAGGCCAACCTCTGGAAAGGCCTGGGTGGCACCGTGGAGACCCCAGCGGAGCTGGGGCCGACCCTCTCTGCGTGGCGGGGGTGGGTGGTCGATGGCCTCTTCGGCCTCGGCACCGCGAGGCCCCTGGATGGCATCGCCGCCCAGTGGGTGGCGGCCCTCCACGCCAGCGGCCTGCCGGTGCTGGCCCTGGACCTCCCCTCGGGTCTCAACCCATCCTCAGCGGAGGTCCCAGGGTCCGCCGTGCAGGCCACCCTGACAGCCTGCTTCGGAGCCCTCAAGGTCTGCCACGGTCTGCTCCCGGCCCGCGCCCACTGCGGCGCTATCACCGTGGTCCCCATCCCCCTGGATGTGGCGCCGGAAGGGGGCCTGGCCCTGCTCCAGCGGCCTGTCCTGGAACCCCGCGCCTGGAATGCCCACAAGGGGACCTTCGGCCATGTGGTGATCCGGGCCGGCAGCCTGGGCATGAGCGGGGCGGCGGTGCTGGCGGCCCTGGGCGCCCTCCGCTCGGGTGCAGGTCTGGTGACGGTCCTGACGGACCCCGAGGTGCGGTCCGAGGTCGCCGCCCAGGTGCCCGAGGCCATGGTGCAGCCCTGGCTGGGCCTCCTGCCGACCGGGGCCAGCGTGCTCCTGGTCGGCCCAGGGGGCATCACCGACGTGCCAGCCTGGGAGGGTCCCCTGGTGGTGGACGCTTCCGCCCTCCTGGAAGGGGCCGGCCCAGGCTGGATGGCACGGCCCGACACGGCCATCACCCCCCATCCAGGCGAGTTCGCCCGGCTGTTTGGCCTGGACCGACCCATGCTCCTGGATGACCGTCTGGCCCAGGCCCGGCAGGTGGCGGCGGGCCAGCCTGGCGTGCTGCTGCTGAAGGGGGCCCAGAGCCTCATCGGTGGGGGCGACCGCCAGGACCTCTGGGTGAACCCCACCGGCCACCCTGGCCTGGCCACCGGGGGCAGCGGGGACCTGCTGGCGGGCATGGTGGCGGGCTTCCGCGCCCAGGGCCTGCTCATGCGCGAGGCCGTGGCGGCCGCCGCCTGGTTCCATGGGGCCGCTGCGGACGCCCTCCCCGGTCCGGGTCTGCTGCCCAGGGATCTGGCTGCTGTGCTGCCCGGACTGCTGCGTGGCTGAGCGCTTCCTGGCCGACGAGGCGGCAACGGAGGACCTGGGCGAGGCCCTGGCCCGCCTGACACCCCCTGGGGGGACCTGGCTGCTCCAGGGCGAGCTGGGCGCCGGCAAGACCACCTGGACCCGGGGCTTCCTGCGAGGCTTGGGCGGGGACCCGGAGGCCGTGGCCTCACCGACCTATGCGGTGCTGCACCGCTACGAGACCCCTGCGGGCCACCTCTACCACCTGGACCTCTTCCGGCCAGGACCGGAGGGGGCCTGGAGCCTGGGTCTGGAGGAGTCCCTGGGCCCCCAGGACCGCCTGGTCGTGGAGTGGGCGGGCGACCGGGGCCCCTGGCCCACGCCCTGGGTGGGCCGCCTCACCCTGACCCCCTGCGCCGATGGCCGCCAGGCAGAGTGGACATTGCCTGACGAAGGCCAAGCCCCATGATGAAGGCATGACCCTTCCCCTCGCCCTCACCCTCCTCACCCTCTTCGCCGCCGGTCTGGCGGCCTGGGCCGCCCTCCGGCCCCGCCGGGACGCAGGGGTGGACGACCTCGCCCGCACCCTCACCGAGGAAGTCGCCCGCGCCCGTCGCGATGGCCAGTCCGACCTGAGTGTTCAGCTGGGCCCCCTGCGGGACAAGCTGGGTGACCTGGACCGGGCCGTGGCCACCGCCAAGGCCGAGCAGCTCAAGGGCCTGGCTGTGGGCATGACCGATGGCTTCCGGAGCCTTACGGCGGACCTGCAGCTGAGCCTCGCCCAGGGCCGGGAAGAGCAGCGCAAGAGCCTGACCGAGGTCCAGGAGTCCGTCCGCAAGCAGCTGGAGGCCCTCCAGAAGGGCAATGACGAGAAGCTCGAACAGATGCGCCAGACCGTGGACGAGAAGCTCCACGACACCCTGGAGAAGCGCCTGGGCGAGAGCTTCAAGCAGGTGAGCGACCGCCTGGAAGCCGTCCACAAGGGCCTCGGCGAGATGCAGACCCTGGCCCAGGACGTGGGCGGACTCAAGAAGGTGATGGGCAACTTCAAGACCCTCGGCATGCTGGGGGAGGCGCAGCTGTCCGGCCTGCTCAGCCAGTTCCTGGCCCCCGGCCAGTACGAGGCCCAGGTGCACGTGAAGCCCGGGAGCCGCGAGGCGGTGGATTTCGCCGTGCGCATGCCGGGGCCTGTGGAGGGCCAGACCGTCTGGCTGCCCATCGACGCCAAGTTCCCTCTGGAGGACTACCAGCGGCTCATGGAGGCCATGGACCAGGCCGACCCGGTGGGCGTCCTGGCGGCGACCAAGGCCCTGGAGACGCGGGTGGCCGCCGAGGCCAAGACCCTCAGCGAGAAGTACATCAATCCCCCCGAGACCACGGACTTCGCCCTGCTGTTCCTCCCCTCCGAGGGCCTCTACGCCGAGGTGCTCCGCTGCAAGGGGCTGTTCGAGCGCCTTCAGCGGGACCTGCGGGTCACGGTGGTGGGTCCCACCACCCTGTCGGCCCTCCTCAATGCCCTCCAGGTGGGCTTCAAGACCCTGGCCATCACCCGCCAGAGTGCCGATGTCTGGAAGGTGCTGGGCGAGGTGAAGACCGAGTTCGGCAAGTTCTCCGAGAGCCTTCAGGCCGTGGAGAAGAAGCTCCAGGAGGCCGCCAACAAGGTCGGGGCCGTCACCACCCGGACCAATGTCCTGGCCCGGAAGCTCAAGGATGTGGAGGCCCTGCCGGCCCCCGACGACCTCCCGACCCTCGCCACGGACGAGCCTCCAAGCGAATAATTTCCTGGCATTCTCGCCCCGATGTTTTAGGATTCGGCCAAGCCCAGGGGGCCGCATGCTGAAGGGGAGAGATCGTTCTGGACTGGGCGATGTGATCGCCGTAGACCGGAACTATGTCCCCATGCAGGAGGTCAGCCGCCGCCGTGCCCTCTGCGCCGTGGTGTCGGGCCGCGCCCACGTGCTGAACCCGGCCACCTTCGAACGCCACCGCAACTACGAGTCCGGACTGGAGCTGATCATCTTTCCCCAGGCCCAGGCCTGCAGCGACAGCAAGCTCCTCCTGGGGCGCCTGGAGCGCCGAGTTCTGCGCCGGGACCACTACACCTGCCAGTACGTAGGCTGCGGGCGGAAGGCCACCACGGTGGACCATGTGGTGCCCCTCTGTCAGGGCGGCAGCACCACCTGGCAGAACCTGGTGGGTTGCTGCCTGCCCTGCAATCAGACCAAGGGCGGCCGGACGCCGGAGCAGGCCGGCATGACCCTCAAGGCGCTGCCCAAGGGCCCCCGGGCCCACCTCTTCGAGCGGTTCGAGGAGCTGCTGCGCCGGGCCAGCGCCGCCTGATCGGGAGGGCCTTGCTGGTCACTGGGCCGGGCCATTGCTTTGTTTGTTGTAAACAACAAGCAAAGATGACTGAATATCCTGATTCGCCTCTTAAATGCGGAATTTTTAGCCCTAACCAATTGAAGTATTGCGATAGCTAACGATCAAAAAAGAGCCTTTCCTTTTATCAGCCTCCAATCTAGGCTTTTTAATAAGGAGGAAGCCCCATGACCACAGTGGATATCACTTCCCAGACAGGAAAAGACTTTTCCGGTGACGCATTGATCGTTCCCGTATTCTCTGGCCGTGAACGCCACCGGTTGCCCCTCGCCATCAGCAAGGTTGCCCGTCAGGTCATGGATGAGGAGGACTTCAAGGCCGACTATCTTGAAGTTGTACCTCTGCATCACCCCAATGGAGTCAAGGAAAGCCGCTGGATGGTTCTGGTGGGAATGGGCGACGAAGAGAAGGTCACCCTCAACAAGATCCGCAAGGCAGTCGGGACTGCCGGTCGCTTCTGCCTCAAGAAGAAGTGGAAAAAGATCGGTGTGCTCTCGCCTTCCACCTCGACCCTCGACCATGACGCCGTGCAGGTGGCGGTGGCTGAAGGTGTCCTGCTGGCGAACTACGACCTCGTGGCCTTCAAGGGCGGCAAGCCCGAGCCTCGCCAGTTCAGCTCCATCGAGATCTTTACCAATGGGGATGACACCCGGAAGGCCCGCCGTAAGCTGCCTGTGGTCGAAGCCGGCGTCGCCGCCTGCCACCGGGTCCGCGACCTCACCAACACCCCCGCCGGGGACCTCTATCCCGAGGTCTTCGCTGATGCAGCCGTGAAGCTGGCCAAGCAGCACAAGCTCCACTGCGAGGTCCTGGATGTTCCGGCCCTGGAGAAGGGCGGCTTCCGGGCCGTGCTGGCGGTGGGGCAGGGCAGCGTCCGCCCACCGCGGGTGGTGCGCCTGGACTACAAGCCCAAGGAGAAGCCCCGGAAGCACGTGGTCCTGGTGGGCAAGGGGGTCTGCTTCGACAGCGGCGGCCTCTCCCTGAAGGATGCCTCGGGCATGGAGACCATGAAGGACGACATGACCGGGGCCGCCATCGTGCTGGCCACCCTGGCCGCCTGCGCCGCTCTGGAGCTTCCCGTTCAGGTCACGGGCCTGCTGGGCCTGGTGGAGAACATGCCCTCGGGCTCCAGCTACAAGCCCGGCGATGTCCTGCGCACCCGGAGTGGGAAGACCGTCGAGGTCCTGAACACCGATGCGGAAGGTCGCCTGGTGCTGGCGGATCTGCTGGACTACGCCGCCGAGCTGGGAGCTGACCACGTGGTGGACCTGGCCACCCTCACGGGAGCCGCCCTCATTGCCATGGGCGACGGGGTCTCCGCCGTCATGGGCACCGACCAGAAGCTGGTGGACCGCCTGCTGGACTCAGGCAACGCCGTGGGTGAGTACCTCTGGCAGCTGCCCCTGGTGGAGGAGTACGCCGAGCAGCTCAAGAGCCCCCTGGCGGACCTGAAGAACATCACCGGCATTCGCTGGGGCGGGACCATCACGGCGGGCCTCTTTCTGCGCGAGTTCGCCGGTGCGGGCTCCTGGGCGCACGTGGATTTGTCCGGTTCCTGGTCCGGGAAGGAACGGGACTACCGAACCCATGGCGGCAGTGGGGAAGGCCCCCGCTTCCTCCTCGAGTGGCTCATGGACTGAGCCCCTGGGGGCCGGCCTCGCAAAAAAAGGGGGCTTGACCCCCTTTTTTTCGGAATGATGGAGATATCCCCCTTGACCGGGAGCCTCAGATGCGGATTTATTGAGGACTGCCCTCAAGCTCTCTAAGCCCCCAACCCTCAATGGAGTTCCCATGGAATCGATGGAGACCCTCACCAAGGCCGATCTGTCCCGTCACTTGATGGAGCAGCTGGAGCTCGGGAAGAAAGATGCGGACCTGCTGGTGAACACCTTCCTCGAGAGCATCATCGAGTCCCTGCGGACCGGTGAAGGCGTCGAGCTGCGAGGCTTCGGCAGCTTCCGCCTCCGGGATCGCCGGGCCCGCCAGGGGCGCAACCCCCGCAGCGGCGTGAGCATCCAGGTGCCCCCCAAGCGGGTGGTGTACTTCAAGCTGGGCAAGGAGCTCCGCAGCAAGCTCATCGACGACTAGGTCGACGGAGGTCGGTGCTGAAGCCGGTGGCCCGAGGCCTCCGGCTTCATCATTTTGGCGCCGCTTCTGCGGGGAACCAGCGGTCCACAGCGGCCTGGATGGCCTGCGTGTAGCCGCTGCCCAGGGCCTCGGCGCAGTGCAGGTGCCAGGTGGCCACCTCGATCTTCTGGCTGCTGCGGAAGCGGGCGGCCAGTGAGCGCTGGATGTCCGGGGGCGCCAGGCGGTCCTGGGTGGCCACGAAGCAGAGGCTGGGGGTCTCCAGGATGGGGCCAGCCGTGCGGCTCAGCAGGTCCGTGCGGGCAGGGTCATAGCTCCCCAGCCGTCCGGCCAGAGCGGATGACGCGGCCCCGATGGGGGGTGCGAGCACATGCCAGAGGCGGTCTTTGGGGCCCCGCACCAGGCGCTCGGCGAAGCTGCGGGAGCTGGCGGGAGCCCCTTCCCAGATGATGCCGGCCAGGGGTCCGCGCCCCTCCCGCTCCAGGTCCGCCAGGGCCAGCAGGCCCACGGAGGCACCAAGGCTGCGCCCCAGGAGGAGGACCCGCTGGCGGGGGATGCCCATGGCTTCCAGATGGTGGACCACGCGGACCACCTCCTGGGACTCCAGCGCGCCAAAAGTCACCGGAGGCACGGGGCCTCCGGCGCGCATGGCGTCGTCCCGCCGGCGGTAGGTGAAGATGGTGGCATCCAGGCCCGGGAACCACTTCAGAGCCGGGCTGGTGCCCCAGCGGTCATCCCCGAAGCCGTGGAGCAGCAGGACCACCCCGGGGGTCGGCAGGGGGCGCTTGAAGCGCCAGACCTGGAGGTCCCCGGCGGCCTCACTGGACCAGGTCCCGCCAGGGTCGCCGTCCTGGCCTGCCGCCAGGTCCCGGTAGGTGCCCTCGACCCGCACCAGGGGCTGGGCCCGGTAGAAGGGGGGATCCACCAGCTCCTTGGCCACGGCCCAGGTCTTGGCGGCACCAAAGCCCAGGACCCCCAGGAGTGGGGTCAAGGCCAGGGCGACCCAGGCGCCCCGCCTCACCAGTAGCCCGTGGTCACCACCAGGCCCCTGGCATCCTGGGGTAGGGTGGTCTGGCAAGCCAGGCGCTGGTGGGCCTCGGCCTGCAGGTGAGTCAGGTGGGTGCGCTCCGTGTCCGAGGCCGTCGCCAGCAGCGGGGCACCCTCCAGGATGCTGACCAGGCAGCGGCCACAGGCGCCCCGGCCACTGCACGCCGAGGCCACCGGCAGGCCGGCCGCCTCACAGCACGCCAGCAGGGTGCCAGGGCCTCGCAGGGGGCGGTCTCCGCGCCGGGTGCGAGCCAGTGCCACCGCCGCTACTTGTGCAGCTGGGCCGTCACGCCGGGCAGGCCTTCGGCGGCGGGCAGGGGATCTGGCTGGCCGTAGAGCACCGAGTCCAGCTGCTGGGTGAGGGTGATCTCGTAGAGGCCCTTGTCTGCGGGCAGGTCCAGCTCACCGGAGTCCGGGCTGAAGATCTCGTGCTGGCTGGTGAGCAGGAAGCGGTGCTTGCCTGGCTTCAGCCCTCTGACCTCCAGGCTGTTGGACCCCTTGGGGAGCTGCTGCACGGGAATGCGGGCGCCATCGACACTGAACTCGACGGGGCCCACCACCAGGCGGGTGAACCGGAAGACCACGGTCCCTGCGGGGATGGGCTTGGAGGGTGTGAGGGGAATCTTGTTGCAGCCCAGGAATGGGGCAGCGCCCAGCAGCACCAGCGCAGGAATGGCAGGGAACAGCTTCATGAAGCCTCCGGAACCTCCATGATATGCGATGAAGGCCCCTCAGGTCCCCCGCCATCAGTCCTGCTGGAGCAGCACCACAGCCTGGGCAGCGAGGCCTTCGCCCCGACCGGTGAAGCCCAGCTTCTCGGTGGTGGTGGCCTTCACGTTGAGGCCTTCCGCAGCAAGTCCCAGCAGGGGGGCCACCCGGGCCCGCATGGCCTCGCTGTAGGCGGCGATGCGGGGGCGCTCCCCCAGCAGGCAGACGTCGGCATTGACCACGCTCCAGCCCCGGCTGCGCAGCTCGGCCATGACCCGCTGGAGCAGGACGGTGGAGTCGACATCCCGGAGGGCCGGGTCGGTGTCCGGGAAGTGGCGGCCGATGTCACCGAGGCCGGCGGCACCGAGGAGGGCGTCCATGAGGGCGTGCAGCATGACATCGGCATCGCTGTGGCCCAGGAGGCCGCGGTCGTGGGGTACCGTGCAGCCCATGAGGCGGAGGGGACGTCCGTCTTCAGGGGTGGCGAAGCGGTGGACATCAAAGCCCTGACCGACCCGGAGGGCCTTCATTCCCGGTCCCCCTCGAGGGTGCGGTGCGTCCCCGTGGACTCTTCCAGGTTCTTGAAGGTGCCGGAGATGGGGAACTCAGGCAGGGTGATGATGACCTCCGTCCCTTCCCCCTCCTCGCTCTGGAACTCCAGCGTTCCGGCGTGTTCCTCCACGATCTTCTTGACGGTGGCCATGCCCAGGCCGGTCCCCTTCTTCTTGCCGTAGCTGAAGAAGGGCTCGAAGATCCGCTTGAGCACCTTGCGGGGGATCCCTCGACCCCGGTCCCTGACCCGGATCTGCACGCCTCCGGCCACCGGGGTCCAGCTCACCTGGACCTCGCCGCTCAGGTCCACGGTGGCCTCCAGGGCGTTGGCGATGAGGTTCTCCATGACCCGGACGAAGCGGCCCGGATCCAGCTTCAGGCGGCAGGAGGGACCTTCCGCATGGAGGTGGACACCCAGCTCGGCGGCGCGGGAGGCCATGGGCTCGATGATGGTGTCCATGAAGACCCGGAGGTCGACGGTCTCCCGGGCCGGCTCCCGGACCTTGGCGAAGTCGAGGACATCCTGGCTCAGCAGGGTGAGGCGGTCCACGGAGTCGAGGATCTTCTGGCAGTGGTGCCGGATCTTGGGGTCATCTGAGGCCAGTCCCAGCAGGTCGGCGTGGCCTCGGAGGACGAAGAGGCCGTTCTTGAAGTCGTGGACGATGGAGCTGGCCACCTGGCCTACTGTGGCCAGCACATGGGTCCGGAGGTTCTCCTCAGAGAGGCGGGTGCGCTCGATGGCGATGGCGCAGAGGGCCACGATGGCCTCGAAGGTCTCCCGGTCCGGGGGCTCGCCGATGGGCCGCCGGCTGTCCAGGTAGACCACCCCGAGGCGCCGACCCTGCAGGAGCAGGGGCAGGCAGAGGATGGTCTTCAGCTCCAGGCGCGTGATGGAGTGCTGGCTGTGGAACTGGTCGCTCTCGGCCACGTTCAGGATCCAGACCGGCTCGCCGGTTTCGAAGACCTTCTGGACGCTGGAGAGGGAGAGGTGGATGTGGCCTTCCAGCTCGCGCCCCAGGTTCCGCTGCACCCGGGGGGCCAGCTCACCATCCTCCAGGAGCATGAGGAAGCCACGGTCGGTGCCGGAGATGGCCAGGAGCTTGTCCAGGGACTGCTCCAGGAGGTCCTCCAGGTCCACTTCCTCCGCCAGCAGCTGGGCGGTCTCCAGGATGGCCTGGAGGTGCAGCTCGGAGCTGCTCTGGTCCGAGTGGAGCAGGGTCAGGGTGTAGGCCCCATCGGCGAGGCGGATGGAGGCCCCAGGGGTCCAGATGCGCCGCCCCAGCGGCTGATCGCCGCAGAAGCTCCCATGGGTGGTCTGGAGGTCCTCCGCGTACCAGGCATCCCCCTGGAGGTCGAGGCGCAGGTGGTTCCGGCTGATCATCGTGTCCGGGAGGACCACGTCGCAGAGGCTCTGCCGGCCCAGGGTGATGGACCGGGTGAGCGTCACCGAGCGCTCAAAGCCGTGGCGATCGCAGATGAGGAGCTGAAAGCGCTGGGCCACAGCGTCTCCCGGGCAGGGGGGTGAACAGACAGGGACGAGACCCCAAGATTATCCACCCATCGGCTGGACACAAGCGGAAGTCCTGTGCGGCAATGGAAGACATGCACCGACACCCCGACCTCGATCCCACCGGCGCTCCCGAGGATCCCGCCGAATACTCCCTGCGGCCCCAGCGCCTCCATGAGTACATCGGCCAGGTCAAGGTGAAGGCCCGCCTGGAGATCGCCCTGCAGGCCGCCACCCGCCGCAAGGAGGTGCTGGACCACGTCCTGCTGTTCGGGCCACCGGGCCTGGGCAAGACCACCCTGGCCCACGTGCTGGCCAACGAGATGGGCGCCAGCTGCAAGGTCATCCAGGCCCCGGCCCTGGAAAAGAAGGGCGACCTGGCGGCCATCCTCACGAACCTCGAGGAGGGCGAGTTCCTCTTCCTCGACGAGATCCACCGCCTGTCGGCCCCCATCGAGGAGATGCTCTACTCGGCCATGGAGGACCGGAAGCTCGACATCCTCATCGGCCAGGGGCCCAGTGCCCAGACCCTTAAGGTGGACCTGCGACCCTTCACGCTGGTGGGGGCCACCACCCGGGCCGGCCTCATCTCCAAGCCCCTCCATGACCGCTTCGGGATGGTCCACCGCCTGGAGTTCTACACCCGGGCCGAGCTGCAGGTGATCGCCGCCCGCTCCGCCCACCTGATGGGGATTCCCCTGGCGCCCGAGGGCTCCGAGGCCATCGCCCGCCGCAGCCGCGGGACCCCGCGCATCTGCAACCGCCTCCTCCGCCGCTGCCGGGACTATGCGGAGGTCAAGGGGGACGGGACCATCACCATCGAGAGCGCCGAGGCCTGCCTCCAGCTCCACGAGGTCGATGACCTGGGCCTGGACGGCCTGGATCGGGACTACCTGCGGACCCTCTGCCACAAGCACCGGGGCGGCCCAGTGGGCCTGCGCACCCTGGCGGCGGCCCTGGGTGAGGACGACGGCGCCCTCGAAGACCTGGTGGAGCCCTACCTCATGCAGGTGGGCTTCCTGGACCGCACCCCCCAGGGTCGCAAGGCCACGGACGCAGCCTACGCCTACCTGGGCGTGAACCCGGATCCGGGGCCGCTCTTCCGCTGAGGGGTGGGTCCTACCGCTGGGGGCCGCCGGCCTCGGGCTCAACCAGCATGGGTGCTGCGTCGGCCAGGGTGCCGCCCCTGCCCACGCTGAGCGTAGGGGGGCCGGAGCGATCCCGGCGGGTGCAGACGCCCTGCAGGGTTCCCCCTTCGTCCACCACGAGGGAGCCCACCTCGACATCCCCCTCCACATACCCGGTGCCGTGGATCTCCAGGCAGTCGCTGATCTTGAACACGCCCTCCGCCCGGCCCGTGACGATGAGGTGCTTGGCCAGGATGGTCCCCTTCACCAAGCCCCCCGGGGCAATGGAGACCTCCCCCGCAGAGTGGATGATGCCCTCCACGGTGCCTTCAATGCGGAGGCTCTGGGCGGCGGTGTGGATCTCGCCCTTGAAGAGCACCTCCTTGCCCAGGAGGGAGTGGATGGCGGGCGCGGGATCGGGCTTCGGCTTGTTGCGGAACATGGACATGCGGCGCTCCTTGATTCAGGACTGTCGGCTGATGGCACGAAGCCACTGGCGCTGGAGCCGGAGGTAAGGCTGGGGATCGACGGGCTTCCCGTTGAGGCGGACCTCGTAGTGGAGGTGGATGCCGGTGGCGTGACCCGAGCGGCCCATGGTCCCCAGGATCTGCCCCCGGGTGACCTGCTGCCCCGAGTGGACTTCCAGGTGGTTGAGGTGCCCGTAGAGGGTCTCCTTGTCCTGGGAGTGGCTGATGCGGACACCCCAGCCATAGCGGTCCATCCAGCCGGCCTCCAGGACCTCCCCGTTGGCGGTGGCCTGCACCGGCGTGTCCAGGGCGTTGCTGATGTCGATGCCGCTGTGGTAGCCGAGAATCCCGTCCTCGGCCTCGTTGGCCCGGGAGAAGGGGCTGAGGCGAACCCCATAGCTGGAGCTCATGTAGCCGGCGGTGGGTGGGATGGAGGGGGTGAAGCTCCAGGCGCGGACCACGGGTTCCATGCGGGCCCGCACCGCCTCCGCCTGCTTGGAGGTGCGGTCCAGGTCCTGGCGCAAGCGGGCCAGGCGCTCCTGGGTGCCGGGTGGGACCGGGGCGGTGCTGGATGGGCCGGCGGGGGTGGTCAGGTTTGCATTGGCCTTGGGGTCCAAGAGCTTGAGGAGCTCCGTGAGCTGTTTCCGCAGGGCCACCACTTCCGCGTCCAGGGCCTGGGCCTGATCCAGGGACGACCGCAGCTGGTCCTGCTGCTCCTGGGTCTCCTTCTGCAGTCGGCTGAAGCTCATGATCTTTTTGGAGGCCCAGACACCGTAGCCCGAGCCGATCATGGCCAGGGCCCAGAAGGCGGCCGCTCCCCCCAATCCCCAGAGCATGCGCTTGCGCGTGAGGGACCAGCGGAAGGTGCGATGGCTGAAGACCACCATGACCGTCAGCCACCGCATAGAATCAGGGCGGCTGGAGCGCAGGGCGCGGCGGCGTATGGGCTGGGGTCCGGGCATGGCCTTCCAGCATACCTGGGCAGCCTAGGGCTGCCTCCTCGGAATCTCTGGACAGGGGCGTCAGTAGGGGGCCAGGAGGGTCCGGGAGAGCCAGAACTCCAGCGCATGTCCGGCCAGGAAAACAAGGCCTATCAGACTGTTCAGGGTGAAGAAGGCGTGGTCGATGCGGCTCAGGTCCCCATCCCGTACCAGCCACTGTTCCCGGGCCAGCATGGCGCCCACAGCGGCCCAGGAGGCCCAGGGCCACAGGTGCGAACCCAGTTGGAAGTTGAAGGCCCCCCAGCAGAGCAGGGCCAGCATGTGCAGGGCGCGGGAGAGGTACAGGGCTTTCTGCGTGCCCAGGCGCGAGGGGATGGAGTGCAGGCCCGTGGCCCGGTCGAAGTCCTGATCCTGGAGCGCGTAGAGGATGTCGAAGCCAGCCGTCCAGGCCAGCACGCCGGCCGAGAGCCAGAGGGCCGGTGGCTCAATCCGGCCGGACACGGCCATCCAGGCCCCCAGGGGGGCTCCGGACAGGGATAGGCCCAGCACCACGTGGGCCCAGGACGTAAAGCGCTTGCAGAGGGAGTAGCCCAGGATGATGACCAGGGCCAAGGGGGACAGGGCCCAGGTGAGTGGCCCCAGGGCCCCGGCGGCCACGCCGAAGAGGACGATGCCAGCAGCCAGCAGGAGAACGGCGCCGCTGCGGCTGACCCGGCCGGCCGGCAGGGCCCGGGTGGCGGTGCGCGGGTTCTCTGCGTCCAGCTCCGCATCAACCAGGCGGTTGAAGGTCATGGCCGAGGTGCGGGCGCCCACCATGGCGGCCAGGATCCACAGACCGGTGCGCAGGGGCGGCAGGCCCTGGGCGGCGCCCAGGGCCCCCAGCAGGGCAAAGGGCAGGGCAAACACGGTGTGCTCGAACTTGATCATGTCGAGCAGCTCCCGGAGCTGGCCGGGAAGGGTTCTGGGGGGAAGCAGCGTTTCGTTCATGACGGAGACCATCATCCATTCAATTTTCGATTTTGTCTCCGCAGGCCACGCCTGGGGGACCCGGTGGAAGTTCCTGCTGACGGCCCGAGAGGCAGACCCTATCCTGGTGGTTTGAGCCAGAAAGGACTCCCATGACTCGCGCACTGCTCCAGACCGACAAGGGCGACATCAACATCGAGCTGTTCTCCAAGGAGGCCCCGGGGACGGTGGCCAACTTCGTGAAGCTCATCGAGGCCGGGTTTTACGACGGCCTCGCCTTCCACCGCGTCATCGAGAGCTTCATGATCCAGGGCGGCTGCCCCAACAGCCGCGAGGGCGCCTCCGGCATGCCCGGCACCGGCGGCCCGGGCTGGAAGATCCCCTGCGAGACCGTGGGCAACCCCCACCAGCACCAGCTGGGCGCTCTCTCCATGGCCCATGCCGGGAAGAACACCGGCGGCAGCCAGTTCTTCGTGGTGAACGGCGACCGCCGCAATGTCCAGCACCTGGATGGGGTCCACACGGTCTTCGGCCAGTGCGTGGGTGAGGCCGACATCGCCGTGGTGAAGGCCATCCGCGGCAACGACCGGATCCTCAAGGCTACGGTCGTCGAGGCCTAACGGGCATTTCCCCAGCGCAGAATCGGGCGGCCTGGCCGCCCGATTCTGCGTTAGGTAAAGCGAGGGAGGGGGCATGACGCTTTCAAGGTGTGGGTGGTGCGGGACGGATCCGACCTACGTGGCCTATCACGATGAGGAGTGGGGGGTCCCGGTCCATGACGACCGGCGGCTCTTCGAGAAGCTGGTGCTGGAGGGCGCCCAGGCTGGGCTCAGCTGGATCACCATCCTGCGGAAGCGGGAGGCCTACCGGAGGCTCTTCCATGGGTTCGAGGTCCAGCGGGTGGCCGCCCTCACGGACGCGGAGCTGGAGGCCATCCTCCTGGACCCGGGCATCGTGCGGAACCGGCTCAAGGTCTTCGGGGCCCGGAAGAATGCCCTGGCCTTTCGGGCGGTCCAGGCCCAGTTCGGCAGCTTCGACGCCTACCTCTGGGCCTTCGTGGGCGGGCAGACGAGGGTCCACCACCCGCAGACCCTGGCGGACCTTCCCACCCTGTCCCCGGAGGCCGAGGCCCTGAGCCGGGACCTGAAGCAGCGCGGCTTCACCTTCGTGGGGCCCACCATCATGTACGCCTACCTCCAGTCCATGGGCCTGGTGGACGACCACCTGAGCACCTGCTGGAAGCGCCAGGCCCGGCTCGCAGAGCGGGCTCCGGGCCTGTAGACTGGAGGGTCCGGAGCCGCCGTGTCCAAGCCCTTCTACATCACCACCCCCATCTACTACGTCAACGACCGTCCCCACATCGGCCACACCTACACCACGGTGCTGGCGGATGTGCTGGCCCGGTACCACCGCATGCGGGGGGAGCAGACCTACTTCCTCACAGGCACCGATGAGCACGGCCAGAAGGTGGAGAAGGCGGCGGCGGCCCGGGGCATCACCCCCAAGCAGCTGGCGGACGAGGTCGTGGCCAACTACACCGACCTCTGGCAGCGCATGGGCATGACCCACTTCCGGCTCATCCGCACCACGGACGAGGACCACAAGGCCCAGGTGCAGCACCTCTTCAAGCGTCTGCTGGACAAGGGCGACATCTACAAGGCCACCTACAAGGGGCTCTACTCGGTGAGCGACGAGGCCTATGTCACCGAGCTGCAGGCCAAGGAGCTGCAGGCCCAGGGCCTGGCCCATCAGCTGGTGGAACTGGAGGAGGAGACCTACTTCTTCCGCCTCAGCGCCTACCAGGACCGCCTCCTGAAGCACTTCGAGGACCACCCGGAGTTCGTGCAGCCGGACTTCCGCTTCAACGAGGTCAAGCGCTTCGTGGAGGGCGGCCTGCAGGACCTCTCCATCAGCCGCACCAGCATCACCTGGGGCATCCCCGTCCCCGGCGACGAGAAGCACGTCATCTACGTCTGGTTCGATGCACTCCTGAACTACCTATCCGCCTGTCCCGCCAATACCTGGCCGCCAGACCTCCAGCTGGTTGGCAAGGACATCCTCCGCTTCCATGCGGTCTACTGGCCGGCCTTCCTCATGGCCGCCGGCATGTTCCTCCCCACCACCATCCTGGCTCACGGCTGGTGGCTCATGGGCGACGACAAGATGTCCAAGAGCAAGGGGAATGTGGTCCGACCGGACACGCTGCTGCACTTTGGCAACGACGCCCTGCGCTTCTACTTCATGCGGGACATGCAGGTGGGCTACGACCGCAGTTTCACCTACGAGGGCTTCATCGACCGCCTCAATGCGGACCTCGCCAATGGGCTGGGCAATCTGGCTTCCCGGACCCTGAGCATGATCCAGCGCTACCGGGCCGGGGTGGTGCCGCTGCCGTCGGTCCTGGATGCGGACGACCAGGAGCTGGCGGACCAGCTGCTGGTGGTGTTCCCGGCCTACCTGGAGAAGGCCCGGGCCAGCGACTTCAACGGCGCCCTCGACCTGCTGTGGACCTACCTCCGGGCCCTGGACGGCTACATCGTCCGGGCCGAGCCCTGGAAGCTGGCCAAGGACCCCGCCAACGACCCCAAGCTGGATGCGGTGCTGGCCATCCTCTACCGCGCCCTGCGGGCTACGGCCCTCCTGGTCGCCCCCGTCATGCCGGGCCTCGCCCAGGACCTCTGGTCCGCCCTGGGCCACGCCACCCAGGTGGCCGACTGCACCTTCCACGGCTTCGCCCTGGATGGTCCGGCCGAGGGCCCCATCGGCGAGCCCAAGCCACTCTTCCAGCGCATCGACAAGGAGAAGGAAATGAACGATATCGAGGCTGCGGCCGCCCCTGAGCCCAGCAAGGCGACCCTGGATGTGCCGGAGATCCGCGAGACCGTGGATGCCGAGAGCTTCTTCAAGGTGGACCTGCGCGTGGGCAAGATCCTCGAGGCCGAGCGGGTCCCCAAGAGCGACAAGCTCATCAAGATGAAGGTGGACCTGGGCATCGAGCAGCGCACCATCGTCGGCGGCATCGGCAAGGCCTACGAGCCCGCTGACCTGCTGGAGCGCCTGGTGGTGGTGGTGGCCAACCTGGCCCCCCGCAAGCTCATGGGCATCGAGAGCCACGGCATGCTGCTGGCCGCCAGCGACAACGCCAGCAAGCCCTACCTCATCGCGCCGCCTGCCGACGCTCAGCCTGGGTTCCTGGTGAAGTGAGGACCCCGGTCTTCACCTTCCAGCACGAGGTCCTCACGGACGCCCCCATTGCGCACATCCGGGGTCGCCTGGAGGCGGCCCCGCTGCCAGCGGGCTTTCGGAGCCTGGCCACGCTGCGCAGGTGGGAGCCTCTGGCTGTCGAACCTGAGTGCCTGCGGCTGACCTGGACCCGGACCTGGGCCGGGGCCACAGAGGCAGGCTCGCTGACCGTCACCGAAGTCCCCACCGGAGCCCACCTCCGCCTGGAGGGGCGCCTGCGGGGCTGGGCCGGGTTCCTTCTGCTGGGCCGTCTGCGCTGGAAGGCCGATGGCCTCCTGGAGCGCTTCGTGGAGGAGCTATGAAGTTCTTCAGCTGGAATGTGAATGGGTTTCGCTCGGTCCTCAAGAAGGGCTTCATGGACTGGCTCGAGGACGCTGAGCCCGATGTCCTGTCCCTGCAGGAGATCCGCTCTGAGTGGGAGGAGGTGGACCTGGGCGTCCGCCGCCAATTGGAGAGTGCCTACGACATCTGCTGGTTCCCGGCCACCAGCAAGAAGGGCTATGCGGGGTCAGCCACCCTGGCCCGCAAGGAGCTGGGCTTCACGCTCACGCCCGGCCTGGGCATCGAGGCCTACGACGCCGAAGGCCGCATGATCTCCGCCCACCGGGGGGACCTGGTGTTCCTGGCGGGCTACTTCCCCAATGCGTCCCAGGGCCTGGTGCGCCTCCCCTTCAAGCGGGCCTTCGCCCAGGACCTGGCCAAGCTGGTGGCCGCCCACCACGCCGCTGGCCGACACGTGGTCATGGCCGGCGACATGAACGTGGCCCCCGGTGAGCTGGACCTGGCCCGCCCCAAGGACAACGTCCAGACCCCGGGCTTCACGCCCGAAGAGCGCGCCGACTTCCAGGGCTACCTGGCAGCGGGCCTCGTGGATGTCCTGCGGGAGCGGCACCCCGGGGAGCCCGGCCTGTACACCTGGTGGACGGCCCGGGGCGGCGCCCGCGAGCGCAACGTGGGCTGGCGCATCGACCTCTTCCTGGCCAGCCAGGGCCTGCTTGCGCAGGTGAAGGAGGCCCGCATCCACGCGGATGTGCTCGGCTCCGATCACTGCCCCATCAGCCTCGAGCTGACTTAGCTCTTTCGGCTCCAAAACAGCAAGGGCCCCGACCGGGGCCCTTGCTGTTTTGGATTGCGGTCGGCTACTTGACCTTCTTCAGGGAAGGATCCTTCAGCATCTCGCGGGCGGTGTCGGCGTTCTTGCCCTTGGGGGCCAACTCCACGTACTTCTCGAGGTTCTGCTTGGTGCCGCGCAGGTTGTTGTCGCTGAACTCGACCATGGCCAGTAGGAAGTGGGCCTCGGCGTAGGTGGGGGCCACCTGGAGGGTCTTGAGGAACTGGGCCTTGGCTTCCTTGGTGTTGCCGCTGTTGAAGGCTTCCACGCCCTTGTTGTAGATGGTGTCGGGGTTGGGGCCAGTGAGGGTCTCGAGCAGGGCGGTGTACTTCTGCTCACCCGCCGCATCCCCCTTGGCCTTGCTGGCGGCGATGAGGCCGGCGATGACAGGCTGGTCCTTGGGGTTCCGCTCCAGGGCCTTGAGGAGGTAGGGCAGGGCAGCTTCCTTGATGAGCCCAGCCTGGGCCGTGCAGATGCCCAGCACCCGCTCAACCTTGAGGAGCTCTGGTCCCAGCTCGGCTTTTTCCTTCTCGTCTTTCATCTTGCCAACGGCCTCAAGGAGGGCCTTGTGGGCCTTTTCCACCAGGGGGAGGGCCTCGGCAAACCTGGACTCGTTGTAGAGGGGAATGGCCAGGTTGAAGGCATCGCGGCCCTCGGCGTTCAGGGCCGCACCAGGATCCTCGACCACGGTGGCCTTGAGGGCCCCGCTGGCGATGGCCTGGGCCCGGTTCTCTTCGGTGGTCAGGAGGATCACGACCTTCTTGATCACATCACCCAGGGGGATCTTGACCATGGACTTCTGCTCGACATACCCCGGGGCGCTGACTGTGAACTCGAACTCCTGGGGCTCCAGGCCCACCTGCAGGAAGCCGCCGTTCTTGTCGGAGACCAGCTCTTTGACCCAGTTCCGGTCCAGGCGCTTCAGGGTGATCTTGGCTCCAGGAACGGCAACACCGGCCTTGTTCTGGACCTGGCCGGCGATTCGTCCGGTGGACTCCGCGGGCAGGACCATGCAGACCATGGGGAGCATGAGGGCAGGGGTTAGGCGTCGCATGGGTCTTCCTCCAAAAGCACTTTCATCGTTCCACAGGGCGGCCGTTCCCAGGAGTGCTTTTCGTCAAAAGACGGCCTCGTTATCGTCTTGGGGCCCCAGGACCTGCGCCAGCGCACAGAGGGTGCAGGAAAATTAGGGCTGTGGTAGGCTTCCGCCCATATCCTCCCTGGACCGATCGAGGTAGCCCATGAGCCCCGCCATGCCAGAAGCATCCCTGACCTCCCTGATGCACCTGCTGGCGGAACAGGCGCTGCTTGCCCTCGGTGTCCCGCACCCACTCATGAAGGAGCTGCCCCCGCCCAACCCTGCGGCGGCCCGCTTCTACATCGACCTCATCGGTGTGCTCAAGGAAAAGACGGCGGCTGCCCGGACTGTCGAGGAATCGTCAGAACTCGAGGAGGTCCTTTATCAGCTCCGCATGCGGGCCATGGACCTGAAGCCCCAGGCGGACGCCCCGCAGGCCCCGCAGTCATGAGGCGCCGGGGCCTGGAGGGACTGGGCTGCCTGCTGCGGCGGGTTGCCCTCGCCCTCTGTCTGGTCCTGTTGCCTGCCCTCCTCAGGGCGACCGACACCCCTGCTCCCATCGCCCCAGCTTCCGTCCCTGCTGTGGCCCTCAGCCACCGGGCCCGCCAGCTCATGGGAGCGGTGGCCCGGGGCAATGCCGAAGCCATCCGCAGTGCCCAGCTGGACGTGGAGATCCTCCGCCGCAGCTACTCCACCCTGGATGTCGCCCCCCTGGTTGAGGCCATGGCGCTCTGGGCTGCGCAGCGCGGCCTTGAGGGACACCCCGAGGTGGGCCTCGAGGGCCTCCAGGCGGTTGAGCGCTGGGCCCCGGACCATCCAACCCTGCTGGGGTCCCGCATCGCCCTGACCCGCCAGCAAGGGCTACGGGGCTGGCTGTGGAGCGTGCCCGACCTCATCCGCCTGACCCGCATCCGCCTGGACCATCCCCGCCATCGCTGGCTGTGGCTGGCCCAGCACCTGAGCATGCTCCGCCTGGGCGCCACCCTGCTGCTCTGGGGCTGGGCCCTGGTGCTGGGCCTGCGCTACCGCCACGTGCTTCGCGACCTCTGGGAAGGCCCGTTGCGGCGCAAGGGGTGGCATCCGGTGCTGGCGGCCCTCCTGGGCGCGCTGATCCTGGCTGGCCCGGTGCTCCTGGGGCTGGATCCCATGGCGGCGGCCATCCTGTGGCTCTTCCTGCTGGGGCCCCTCCTGCTGCCTGCGGAGGTCAAGGCTACCGTCCTCATCCTGTGCCTGCAGCTCATCCATCCCGCCCTGGTGGCCTTGGAGCCCTGGGCCGAGACAGAGCCAGGACCCAGCCTCCAGAGCCTGCAGCTGCAGCCTCAGGTCCTCCCGGGCAGTGCCCGCAACCTGAGCCGCCTCCCCGCCCAGGACCAGGCCTTCCTCGTGGGCTGGGGCCAGCTCCAGCACCAGAGCTGGAAGGCTGCGGGCGCGACCTTCCAGGCCCTGGCGGAGCTTCAACCGGGCCAGCCAGAGGTACTCAACAACCTGGGCGTGGCCCGGTTCCAGTCCGGAGATCTGCCAGGGGCGGAGCGGGCCTTCGAGCAAGCCCTGGCCGCTGCCCCCCGCATGGAGATCCTGCTCAACCAGAGCATCCTGGCCTTCAGCCGCCTGGACACGGCCACTGGCTCCGCCAAGCGCGAGCAGGCCCAGGCCCTTGCCCCTGCCGCCTACGCCCTGCTGATCTCCTTGAACGATGCCAGCAGGGACACCCGCACCTACCCCATTCCGCTGCCGGATACCCCGGAACGCCTGGCGGCCCTGGCCGGCGGCCCTGACCGGGTGGCAGACCGCCCGGCCTTGCCGCTCCTGGAACCGGCTTTCCTGGTGGCCCTCCTGCTGCCTGCCCTGGGCCTCCTGCTCTTCCTTGCCCGGGTGAAGGGCAGCATTCGCATGGCCCACGCCACCCAGTGCGTCCGCTGCGGCGAGCCCTTCTACACCACCGACAGCCCCGATCCGGCCACCTGCTCCAAGTGCAACCACCTCTTCGTCGAGAGGGACGGCCTCCACGCCGAGAACCGGAAGCGCAAGCTGGATCAGGTGGCGGCCTACCAGCGGAGCACCCGCTGGCTGCACCGCTCCCTGGTCCTGCTCCTGCCCGGGTGCGACCAGGCCTTCATGGGAGAGACCCGCGCCGCTCTGGCGGAGTTCGTCCCCTTCTGCCTGGCCACCGGCATGGTGCTGGCCATGGGCCGCACGGTCCGTTATCCCGGCGAGATCCTGCCGGATCCCGTCTCCACCTGGTTCGTGGTGGGTCTGGTCCTGCTGGCGATCTTTTACCTCCGCTCCTGGCTGAAGCTCGTCATGAGGAGGGCCTGACATGGCACTGGAAGGCTCCCTCCGGGACTTTGACCTCTTCTCGCTGTTCAACATGATCAAGATCCAGGGGAAGAGCGGCACCCTGGTCCTCAGCCAGAACCAGGAGTTCATCAAGGTCTTCTTTGAAAACGGTGAGATCGTCGGCTGCGACTCCAACCAGGTCCGCATGGAGGACCGTCTCGGCACCATGCTGGTCCGCCTCGGGCGCCTGACCGGCGAGGAGCTCCTGGCCATGGTCCAGCTCCAGCGCCAGTCCCTCAAGCGGATGGGAACGCTCCTGCTGGAGGGCGGCAAGGTCACTCCTTCAGACCTCCAGGACGCCCTGTTCAACCAGGCCACGGCCATCCTCCATCGCACCTTCCGCTGGGTGGAGGGGGACTATCGCTTCGACTCCTTCCTGCCCCCGGACCTGGACCGGGACCACTTCGTACCCATCCCAGTGGACACCGTGCTCATGGAGGCTGCCCGCATCCAGGACGAGTGGCCGGAAGTGGAGCGGCGCCTGCCCGGTCTGGAAGTGCCCCTCGGCCGGACCGCCCGGGCCATGGGCCTCCTCCTGGACATCGACCGGGAGGTGTCCTCGCTGCTGGATGGGCAGGGTGGTATGGCCCTCGGCTCCTCGGGCCTGACCCACCCCCAGGAAGTGGTGCTGTCCTACTTTGACGAGGCCCAGAGCGCTTTGGACGTCGTGCAGCAGAGTCGCTTCGATGAGTTGGACACCTGCAAGGCCATTGCCGACCTGATTGAGGCTGGCCTGCTGGAGCCCGCCCGTGACTCCGGGTCTCGGGCCACACCGGCCTGGATGGCTGATGGACCTGCCGCCAGTGTCGAACCAGACTGGGGCCCCAGCGGGATCCTGTGGCCCCTGGTGGCCCTGGGCATCGCCCTGCCCATAGCCTTCTATGTGCCGCAACACCGGCACTCCGTGAACATGGGCCTGGCCAGCATGCAGGCGGTGGATGCGCGGGTGGTGCCGGCGGGAGAGACAAGGATCCGCCAGGCCTGGGCCCTGAGGATGGCATCCCCGGGCGACGGCGGTAGCATGTTGGCAAAGGAACTCGGCAGGCCCCTGGATGGCAAGAACCCCGTCCCCGACCTGACGACCCTGCCGGATCCCATGGCCCCACAGGCCCCGGATGCGCCCGCCAAACCCTCCAAGAAGTAAGGACTCCCGATGTATTCGCACCAGCGCCAGGGTTCCCTGGAGGTGATCTGTGGCCCCATGTTCTCGGGCAAGTCCGAGGAGCTCATCCGGCGCATCAAGCGAGCTGTCATTGCCCGGCAGAAGGTCCAGGTCTTCAAGCCTGCCCTGGATGATCGCTACGACGCCTCAGCCATCGCCAGCCACAGCGAGCGCAAGCATGAAGCCATCCCAGTGAAGGACACCGTGGAGCTGGCCCGGCATCTGGATCCCGAGGCTGAGGTGGTGGCCCTGGATGAGGTGCAGTTCATGGACGAGGGACTGATCCCCATCATCGAGCGTCTTGCCAACAGGGGAGTGCGGGTCATCGCCGGGGGTCTCGACCAGGACTCCAACGGCGAGCCCTTCGGCATCATGCCCATCCTCCTGGCCAAGGCCGATTACGTCACCAAGCTCCAGGCCATCTGCATGGTGTGTGGCGCCCTGGCGAGTCGCACCCAGCGCATGGTGCACACCGGCGGGCAGGTCCTGGTGGGGGCTGCGGAGGCCTACGAGGCGAGGTGCCGCCACTGCCACGAGACCCCCCATGCTACGGGCCGACGCCTGCTCGAAGGCGAGTGACTTTCCACTTTGTCAAAGCGATGACCGTCCTGACACCCATCTCCTGGGCCGACTGCGGGATGCCGGTTCGCCCGGCCTCTGGCCGGGGGTAGACTGGCCGCAGTGCGCTGCTGCAGCACTGCTCCAATCCACCCCGCCCGATGCTTCAGGGCATGCCAGGAGGACGCCATGGCCGGCTCCTACGCCACCTTCACCCACCTCACCGACTACATGGGCTTCGAGGGGCTCCTCACCGACGAAGAGCGGATGATCCGCGAGGCGGCCCGCAAGTTCGTCAACGCCGAAGTGCTGCCCATCATCGAGCACCACGCCCAGGCCCAGACCTTCCCCAAGCACCTCATCCCCATGATGGGCGAGCTGGGCTTCTATGGGCCCTCGCTGCCGGAGGAATACGGCTGCATGGGCGTCTCCAATGTGGCCTACGGCCTGCTGATGTACGAGCTGGAGCGCGGCGACTCGGGGCTGCGCTCCTTCGCCTCCGTGCAGGGCAGCCTGGTCATGTGGCCCATCTACACCTACGGGAGCGAGGCCCAGAAGCGGCGCTGGCTGCCGAAGCTGGCCACCGGCGAGGCCATCGGCTGCTTCGGTCTCACCGAACCCGACTTTGGCTCCAACCCCGGTGGCATGCTCACCAAGGCCGTGCAGGAGCCCGGGGGCAAGTGGCGCATCAACGGCACGAAGATGTGGATCACCAATGGCACCGTGGCCGATGTGGCGGTGGTCTGGGCCCAGACCGATGGTGGCATCCGCGGCTTCCTGGTGGAGAAGGGGACCCCGGGCTTCAGCGCCCCCGAGATGAAGGGCAAGTGGAGCCTGCGCGCCTCCACCACCTCGGAGTTGGTGCTGGAGGACGTCATCGTGGACGAGGAGACCAGCCTGCTGCCCAACGTGAAGGGGCTGAAGGGCCCCCTGGGCTGCCTCACTCAGGCCCGCTTCGGCATCGCCTGGGGTGTCCTCGGCGCGGCCGACGCCTGCTACCAGTGCGCCCTGGACTACGCCAAGACCCGCATCCAGTTCGACAAGCCCATCGCCAGCTACCAACTCCAGCAGGAGAAGCTGGCCTGGATGGTCACTGAGATCACCAAGGGGCAGCTCCTAGTCCATCAGCTGGGCCGCCTCAAGGACGCCAAGACCTACACCACCGCCCAGGTCTCCATGGCCAAGATGAACAACGTGCACATCGCCTTGGAGGTCTGCCGCAAGGCCCGCACCATCCTTGGTGCCAACGGCATCCTGGACGAGTACCCGGTCATGCGGCATATGGCGAACCTGGAGAGCGTCTACACCTACGAGGGGACGCACGATATGCACACCCTCATCATTGGCCAGGAAGTCACGGGGATTCCGGCGTACCGCTAGAGCCTGAGTCCAACTATCTGCGAGGCTCCGGACCGTTGTCCTGGAGCCAGCGCAGCACATGGGGCTGGGTGGGCAGGGAGTAGGAGGCGTAGGGATTGCCACCATAGGGCCCATCGTGGCCTTCCCAGAGCTTGGTCTGCACCACCTTGCCAGCATCGTCAAACCAGATGCCCCGAACCTGAAAGTAGGTCACAGGGGCCCTGTGCCAGAAGGGAACCACCACCGCCAGGGTCAGGATGGTCCGATCCGCCGTGGACTGCGCCTGGTAGGCCACGGCCCGGCCATCCGCAGTAGCGACCATCGGTTCGCCCCACTGCGCCTGGAGCGCTGCTCGAGAAGAGCCGGGCGCAGCGAGGATGCCCAGCCGTTCACTGGTCAGGAACTGGTCGCTCTGGGGTCGCCTCCCGATGGGGGCCACCTCCCCGCAGCCTAGGAGGGCCAGGAGCAGGGCGGCAATGGCCGCTCTGCAGGCCATCAGCCCTGGCGCTCCGTCCGCACCACCAGGACATCACAGGGGGCCAACCGCACCACGCGGGCGGCGGTGCTGCCGAACAGGAGGCGTTCCAGGGTGGAGTGGCCCACCTGGGCGACCACCAGCAGGGTGTCCGGGGTGGCCTCTGCCACCAGTTCCTCCGAGGGGCCACCCCACTTTACCAGGGCCGTGGCTCCAGAGTAGGGGGTCAGCCAGGCTTCCAGCTGTTCCCGGGCATGGCCTTCCATGCCGTGCAGCCAGGTGGGGTCGGGCAGGGCCAGCTGTGCTTCGGGCAGCATGGGCGCCGGGGGCTGCAGAACATGCATGGCGATCAGGGGCACTCCGCACTGGCCAGCCCAGCCGGCAGCCCGGTCCAGGGCCTGACGAGAGGCTTCTGAAAAGTCCACACCCACGAGCACCCGAGTGATCATGACGGCCTCCTTGCTGACACCCCCAAGATAGGCCTTCCCAAGAGGTGGGGCATGCAAATTTACGAAGAAGGCTTGAAAAGGAAGTTGCAACACCTATACTGATTCCAGGAGGTCCCATGGGCGACCGACAGATTCTTCAGGTGGTGGCAGGGCAGGCGACCCAGGATGGGAACCGGGTCCCTCTGACGCGGCTGGTGCCAGGGCTGGGGCAGACCGGCAGCACGGCCTTCCGGGCCATGGATCCTTTCCTGCTCATGGACCACTTTGGACCGATGGTCTTGGAGCCTGCTACTGATGCGGGCTTCCCGCCCCATCCCCACCGTGGCTTCCAGACGCTCACCTACCTCATCCAGGGGGCCTTCCGCCATCGGGACAGCACAGGTGGCTCCGGCCTCCTGCGACCCGGAGGGGCCCAGCTGATGAATGCCGGTTCGGGGATCGTCCACGAGGAGATGCCGGTGCCCGAGCAGCTCCAGACCGGCGGGGCCATCGAGGGCGTCCAGCTCTGGGTCAACCTCCCTAAGACATTGAAGGGCTCCGCGCCCGGCTACGAGGACCTCCAGCCCGAGACCATGCCCTGGCAGACCCTGCCGGGGGGGCGCATCCGCGCCATCGCTGGCACCTGGTGCGGCCAGGAAGGGCCAGCCCGACTGGGTGTGCCTGCGGCCTACGCTCACCTGGAGCTGGAGGCTGGGGCGACCTTCCAGCACCCCCTCCCGGCGGGCTGGACAGCCGCCGTGGTGCCGCTGGAGGGCTCGGTATCCATCGGGGACCGCACCGTCCCAGCGAACTCGGTGGCCCTATTGGGCGAGGGGGACAGCCTCTCCCTGTCAGCGGCAGGCCCGCTCAGCCTCATGCTGCTGGCCGGAGCCCCCCTGGGGGAGCCCATCGCCCACTACGGCCCCTTCGTGATGAACACCCCGGAAGAGATCGATCAGGCCCTCGAGGACTACCGCCGGGGGCGCATGGGGCACCTGGACTGAACTACAGTTCCGGGCCAGGGGACCGAAGAACATTTCATACCCCTGGAAGGTCTGATGCCTCGTCTGTTCGGCAAGTCTCCGCTCAGGCCCCACCCCGAGGGAGGGCTTCCCAGTCTGAACGAAGACCTCACAGGCCTGGAGAAGATCATCAACCGCTCAGCTGCTGGCGCGGCCCGAACCTCCGTCCGCCTGCAGACCCTGACGCGAGAGATCGCCGCCATCCTGACCAGCACCCGAAGCATCCAGGACACCCTGGAGGGCCTGGACAGCAGCATCTCCAAGACCTCCCTGGCGGCCACAGAGAGCGCAGAGGCCACCCGCCGGATGGCCGGGCTCACACGGCAGGGCCTCGAGGAGAGCGACCGGGCCGCCGCCGCCGCCCGCCGCCTCCAGGAGCAGACCGGCCTCACCGCCGAGCGCCTGGCCTCCCTCACAGGTCACATCCTGCGGGTGAACGAAGTCTCTCAGGTGATCGAGGAGATCGCCGACCGCACGTCCCTCCTCAGCCTAAATGCGGCCATCGAGGCAGCTCATGCGGGGGAAGCCGGGCGTGGCTTTGCCGTGGTCGCAGGGGAAGTGCGGAAGCTGGCGGACCGCACCTCCGAGCAGACCCAACAGATCGCCGCCCTCCTCGAGGCCATCCGCAGCGAGCTCGAACCGGCCCAGGAGGCCATGGCGGAGAGCCTGAGCCTGGCCTCCGAGACCCGCACCCAGGTGGACGCCGTCGAGCAGCGCTTTGCCGGCCTTGCCGACCTGGCAGGGGCCTCGGCAGGCCACGCGGCCAGCATTGCCGCTTCAGCCGGCGAGCAACAGGCGGCGGCCCACAGCCTTGTGCAGGCCTCTGGGCATCTCCTCACTTCTACGGGGACCCTAGGCTCCGAAGCGGAGGCGGTGGCCCAGGACACCTTCAAGCTCTCTGTGTTCGCAGAAGCGGGCCATCGCCACCTGGCCCCTTATGACACGGGGTCCCTCTTCCACCGCGCCCTGGGCCTGGGCCGGGAACTCACCCTGACTTCCGCAAAAGTGCTGGAGGCCCCCCTGACCGGGGGGCGCCTGCGGCTGGAGGACCTCCTGAGCCTGGACTACCGCGAGATCTGCGGTCTGGAGATCCCAGGCCTGGCCAGCTTTTTTGACATCCGCCGGGTGCCCCCGGAGGGATTCTCGCCTCCCAAGTACCGCACTGGCTACGATGCCCTGGTGGAGCGCCCCCTCCAGGAAGCCTTCGACCACATCCTGGAACTGGAGCCCCGCCTCACCTTCGCCCTGGTGCTTGATCTGAACAGTTATGCGCCTTCTCACAACCGGCGGTTCGCTCAGGACTGGACAGGGCAGCCCGACAAAGACCTGGGCGGCAACCGGGTGAAGCGCTTCTTTACGGACAACCGGGTGCTGGTCCGGGGAGCGCGCCATGGTCTGGGAGCGGCCGCCGAGGACCTGCCGGATCGCGCCAGCCGGGACGCCTTCCGCCGGGTGGCTGACCTCACCGAAGGTGCGGCCGTGCCGGGGGACTTCCTCGTCCAGACCTACGCTCGAGACACAGGGGCCATTATCACCGTCCTGGCCATTCCTCTGCATGTCCGCGGCCAGCGCTATGGGGTCAGCTTGCTGGGGTGGTCGAGCGAAGGCTAGGGCCGGGCCTCAAGCTTGCGAGTCAGGGTGTAGCGTCCCTGGGCCAGCTTGGCGAGGGCCCGGGCCGTGGCCTCCCGGCTGCAGGCGAGCTCAAGGCTCCAGGCCTCCAGAGGGACCTCACCGCCGTCCGGGTGCGCCTTGGTCCAGGCTTCCCAGAGTGCGGCCAGGGCAGCCGCAGTGGGCTCCAGGCGGTCCTGCCAGGAGCGCTCCTGGGGGCGCCGGGGCTGGTGGAAGGCGGTGCCCTGGAGCTTTTCGGGCAGGAAGGCCTGGGGACGCTCGTAGTCATCGTGGGAGTAGTGGTAGCCAACCCCGCGCCCGGCCTGGCGGGCGGCGGCGGTGTGGGCATCCCGCAGGGCGTCCGGGATGGGGGCATCCTCGGCGGCCAGGGCGGCATCGATTCCCAGGATGGTGGCGTTGCTCTTGGGGGCATGGGCCACGTAGATGACGGCCTGGGCCAGGGGGATGCGGGCCTCGGGCCAGCCGATCTGCTCCACGGCCCGGCTGGCGGCCTCGCAGAGGATGAAGGCCTGGGGATCGGCATTGCCCACATCCTCAGCGGCGCAGACCATGAGGCGGCGGGCGATGAAGCGGGGATCTTCGCCTCCGCGTATGAGGCGGCTGAGGTAGTACAGGGCGGCGTCGGCGTCGGAGCCCCGCAGGCTCTTCTGAAAGGCGCTGGCCAGGTCATAGTGGCCATCCGCCCGGTCGAACATCATGCGGCCGCCCAGGGCCCCCTGCAGGGACTCCAGGTCGGGCTCAGGCATCTCCAGCCAGGTCTCCAGGCCGCTGAGGGCCGAGCGCAGGTCGCCGCCGGCCCAGCCGGAGAGCCAGTCGAAGACCTCGGTGGGTTCCGGCTGGTCGGGCCGCTCGGTAGCCCAGGCCCGCACCAGCACTTCGCGGATGTGCTCCGGCGCCAGCGCCTTCAGGGCGATGAGCTGACAGCGGCTGCGCAGCGCCGGGTTCAGGTAGAAGGCCGGGTTCTCGGTGGTGGCCCCGATGAGGACGGCCTCGCCGCGCTCGAGGTAGGGGAGCAGGATGTCCTGCTGGGAGCGGTTGAAGCGGTGAATCTCATCCAGGAACACCACCGGCGGCACGCCCCGGAAGAGGGGCATCCCCTTGCTCTCCTGGAGGAACTTCTTCAACTCGGCGGCGCTGCCCCCGGCCCCGGAGAACTCCATGAAGCCGTGCCCCGTGGCCTCGGCCAGGATGCGCGCCAGGGTGGTCTTGCCCGTACCCGGGGGACCCCACATCACCATGGAGGGCAGGCGGCCCCCGGCGGTCAGGCGGGTGAGGGCGCCCTTGGGCCCCAGCAGATGCGCCTGGCCCACCACCCCGGCGAGGGTCGCAGGGCGGAGACGTTCAGGGAGGGGGATGTGGGACATCTGGGCTTTCGGAAGGGGGCTAGAGGATGATGGTGCGGAGGGGACCTGGGGTCTGCTCTTTGAGCATCAGCTCGATGGTCCAGCGGCCGTCGGGGAACCGCTCAAACACCGTGGCGGTCAGGACCGAGTCCTTGAGCCAGGTGCGGATGTCTTCGTAGCTGGCGAAGGCCGGGGGCTCGTAGGTCTCGCCAACCGGGATGCGGCGGGCGGAACCCGGCCGGAGGCGCTCCAGCAGTCGAGCGTAGTCGGCCTGGGGATCGGGCATCCATCGACTCCTGGAAGGAACTCCTAAACCACGGAGACATAAAGAAATAATTAACCACGAAGACAGGAAGGCAACTAAGAGGAAAGCCAGCAAGAGAGATTTGGTCATCAATAGCGGGAAGTGCTGTCTAACAACAAAGAGCACAAAGGTCACAAAGAAAGGCATTCCCGCAGAAAGCTTTTCTTCGTGGTCTTTCTGTCTTCGTGGTTAGTCCTTTTCGTTTTTTTCAGAGATCAGGGGGCCCTGTCTTCCTGGGGTCAGGCCTTGGTGTCGGTGTAGCCCTCGTCGTGGATGTCCATGACGGCTCGGCCTGAGGGGTCGGCCATCTTGGAGAAGGCGGCATCCCAGCGCAGGGCGGTCTCGGTGCTGCAGGCCACGCTCCGCTCCCAGGGCACGCAGTTCACGGCCGTGGCGCTGGGGAAGTGGTGCTCGAACAGCTGACGGTAGAGGTAGGCCTCCTTGGTCTCCGGGGTCTTCACGGGGAAGCGCTCGGCGGCGCCCGCCATCATGGTGTCCGTGACCTCGTGCTCCGCATGGGCCTTCAGGGCGTCGATCCAGCCGTAGCCCACACCGTCCGAGAACTGCTCCTTCTGGCGCCACAGCACCTCATCGGGGATGGCTCCGTCGAAGGCCTGGCGGAGGGGCCACTTCTCCATGGGGCGGGGCCGCTTGGCATTGCGCGGCAGCTTCACGTTGGGATCCATCCGCATGGCCACATCCAGGAACTCCCGGTCCAGGAAGGGCACGCGGGCCTCCACACCCCAGGCGGCGCTGGACTTGTTGGCCCGGGCGCAGTCGTAGAGATGCAGTTTCTGGAGCTTGCGGATCAGCTCCTCGTGGAGCTCCTGGCCGTTGGGGGCCTTGTGGAAGTAGAGGTAGCCCGCAAAGATCTCGTCCGCCCCTTCGCCCGACAGGACCATCTTGATGCCCATGGCCCGGATCTTCCGCATGAGGAGGTACATGGGCGTCGAGGCCCGGATGGTGGTGATGTCGAAGGTCTCGATGTGGTGGATGACATCCGAGAGGGCGTCCAGGCCCTCCTGCACGGTGAAGTGGATCTCGTGGTGGATCGCCCCGATGTGGTCAGCCACCTTGCGGGCGGGACCCAGGTCTGGGGCGCCCACCAAGCCCACGGCGAAGCTGTGGATGCGGGGCCACCAGGCAGGGCCCGAGTCGCCCTCCTCTATGCGGTTGTCGCGGAACTTGGCCGCCACGGAGGAGATGATGGAGGAATCCACGCCGCCAGAGATCAGCACGCCGTAGGGCACGTCGCACATGAGTTGGCGATGCACGGCGGCTTCCAGGGCCTCCCGGAGGGCAACAGGATCGTAGGGCTCGGTGGGCGTGTAGCCCGGCTCCGCCCAGTCCGGCTGGTAGTAGCGCTGGAAGCCCTTGTCCGCCTCGTGGCCCAGGTAGTAGTGGCCCGGTGGCACCTCGCGGATGCGGTCGCAGTGACCCACCAGGGCCTTCATCTCTGAGGCCACCACCAGGTTCTCGTGCTTGTCCCAGCCCACATAGAGGGGGATCACGCCAATGGGATCCCGGGCGATCAGGAAGGTCTCGCGCTTGGGGTCGTACAGCACGAAGGCGAAGATGCCGTTCATGCGGTTGAGGAAGTCCCTGGGTTCCAGCTCATCGTAGAGGTAGAGGATGACTTCGCAGTCTGAGAAGGTCTGGAAGTCGTGGGCCTGGCCCAGCTGCTGCCGGAGCTCCTTGTGGTTATAGATCTCGCCGTTGACCGCCAGCACCGTGCCCTTGAGTGTGTCGAACAGGGGCTGGGCACCGTGCTCCACGTCCACGATGGACAGGCGCTCGTGGCAGAGGATCGCGCGGTCATCTGCATAGATACCGCTCCAGTCCGGGCCGCGGTGACGGATCTTGCGGGACATTGCCAGGGCCTGACGGCGCAGCTCCGCCGGGTTGGAGCGGGCGGGGTCGATGCCGAGGATGGTGAGGATGCCGCACATGGGTGCTCCAAAAGGAAATACCCCCGATCCGCTGGCGCGAATCGGGGGTGGTCCGGGGTGCCAGGAATCTTAGGAGATGCCCTTGCCGGCCCACACGCGATTCGCGCGGGGGTTCGGATTGGGATTGCGGTTGGGCCGCAGAATGTGAGATGCCATGGATTCGCCTGGTCAAGGCTAACGGATTTCTTCACAGTTCGTCAAGGAACGGCCCCAGGGCTTGGTTTGGGTGGTGAAATGGTGGGGCCGGAGGGCGCGATGAAAGCATTGCTGAAGTCCAAGCGGGAAGAGGGTATCTGGATGGGGGAGGTGCCCCTGCCGGAAGTCGGCCCCAACGATGTGCTCATCCGGGTCCACAAGAGCGCCATCTGCGGAACGGATGTGCACATCTACAACTGGGACGCCTGGGCCCAGAAGACCATCCCCGTGCCCATGGTGGTGGGCCACGAGTACGTCGGCGTCATCGAGCGGGTGGGCGCCGAGGTCGAAGGCTACGCTGCCGGCGACCGCGTCAGCGGCGAGGGCCACATCACCTGCGGCCACTGCCGCAACTGCCGGGCGGGCAAGCGGCACCTCTGCCGGAACACCTTCGGGGTGGGGGTGAACCGCCCCGGGTCCTTCGCCGAATACCTTAGCCTCCCGGCCTTCAACGTGTTCAAGGTCCCCGCCAATGTGCCGGATGAGGCGGCGGCCATCTTCGATCCCTATGGCAATGCTGCCCACACGGCCCTCAGCTTCGACATGGTGGGTGAGGACGTGCTCATCACCGGCGCCGGCCCCATCGGCATCATGGCCGTGGCCATCGCCAAGCACGTGGGCGCCCGTCACGTGGTCATCACGGACGTGAACGACTACCGCCTCGATCTGGCGCGGAAGATGGGCGCCACCCTGGCGGTGAACACCACCCGCACCACACTGCCGGAGGTGATGCAGCAGCTGGGCATGACCGAAGGCTTCGACGTGGGCCTGGAGATGAGCGGCAATCGCAATGCCTTCGAGTCCATGCTGGAGGCCATGCACCACGGCGGTCGCCTGGCGCTGCTGGGCATCCTCCCCCCTGACTGCGCTGTGGACTGGGGCCAGGTGATCTTCAAGGGCCTGATCCTCAAGGGGATCTATGGGCGCGAGATGTTCGAGACCTGGTACAAAATGGCCGCCATGATCCAGAGCGGCCTGGACATCACCCCCGTCATCACCCACCGCTTCGCCATCGACGACTTCCAGCAGGGCTTCGACGCCATGCGCAGCGGCCAGAGCGGCAAGGTCATCCTGGACTGGGGGGTCAGTTAGCTCTTCACCCTCATTTATCCTTTGCAAAATGCGGCCTTTTGGACGCATTTTGATGGTTGCGCACGTGGTGCGCAGCTGGGTAGGGCCTGGGTTGGAGCCCTAACGAATGGGCTGGGGCTGCGGCACGGCGGGGAAGGCGGACTCTTCCCAGGGCTCGCCATCCTTGATGAGCAGGTCGGCGGCGAGGTCGGTGCCGCCAGGCTTGAGGTCCGTGCCCAGGCAGGCCAAGTAGTACCCATCGAGCTTCGTGTTGAAGCGCTGCCGCGCGGGACCGCGCCGCACCGGGACTTCCTCGATGGGCCGGGTGACATAGGCCCGGTAGAGGAAGGGATGGCCCCAGGGAGCCTCGGGGACGCGCTCCAGATACTCTGGAACCAGCTCCGTCAGGAAGAAGGGGTATTCGCCCCGCTTGCCCTTGTACCGGATGAGGGCATCGGCCACCCGCTTCATGGCGACCCGCACCTGCTTCCGCCGGTCCGCCATGTCCCGGTTCACGAAGGCCTCGATGAGAAACAGATCCCGCCTGGCCTGGCGGGCCGGCTCTGTGTCGGGATAGCGGGCCACCAGCTGCTGCATCATGGCTTTGGCTTCCAGACCCCGGCCTTCAAGGTTCAGCTTCCGGGCTTCCTCGTAAAGGTTGGCGGGGAGCCTGGGGTCCTCGGAGCTACAGCCTGCCAGCAGGAGGAGCAGCACGAGGGATGAAGCCTGGGCGCGGAACATTGCCGAACCATATCAGACCCTGGCCCTGGCCAGAAGGGGGGACTGCCTTCCCGGGCGCAGGGAGGCCGGGCCTGAAGTAGGATGGAGGGAAGGGGGGTGCGATGGCGCAAAGGCCCATGCTGGTGGGCATCGTGGGGGGGTCTGGCAGTGGCAAGACCTCCGTGGCCGTCGAGCTGGTCGACCGCCTCCGGACCCGTGATGTGGTGACCATGCTCCTGGATATGGATGCCTACTACGCCCCGCTGGAGGTGGTAAAGGGGCGCTTCGGCGACCAGCCTGTGAACTGGGACCATCCCCATGCCTTCGACCTGGAACTCATGGCCGTCCACCTGACGGCCCTCCACCGCGGGGAGAGCATCCGCAAGCCCCGCTATGACTTCACCCTCTCCGACCGCACCGGCTGGGAGGATCCCCTGCCACCGGGGCAGGTGGTGATCCTGGAGGGCCTCCTGCTCTACGCCCTGCCGGAGCTTCGGGATCAGCTCGACATCAAGATCTTCGTGGACACGGACGCCGACATCCGCATCCTCCGCCGCATCCGCCGGGACACCCGGGACCGGGGTCGCAGCCTGGAGAGCGTCATGGATCAGTACGAGAGCAGCGTCCGCCCCATGCACCTGGAGTTCGTCGAGCCCAGCAAGCGCTGGGCGGATCTCATCGTGCCCACGGGGGTGGAGAACCGCACTGCCATGGACGTCATCACCCACCACATCTGCAGCCGGGTCCTGGACCAGGGGGAGGCCCGCATTGTTTGAGGACGACATTCAGCTGGATGCAGAGGCATTCCAGGCCCTGCCCGAGACCGTGCTGCGCCTGGATGTGCGCCAGCCCTGGGAGCATGAGTTGGCCCGCATCCCGGGCTCAGTCCTGATCCCCCTGAACGTCCTTGAAGCCAGAGTGGGGGAATTGGATCGCACCCGCCCGGTGGCCATCTACTGCCACCATGGGGCCCGCAGCATGCAGGCCCTCCGATTCCTGCAGTCCCTGGGCTTCCTCGAGGTGGCGAACCTCCGGGGCGGCATCAATGCCTACAGCCGCCTGGACCCCTCGGTCCCCACCTACTGATGCGCCTCCTCCACCGCCATCCGGACACCTTCGATCCCGCCACGCCCTGGCCCCAGGACTCCGAGAGCGTCCGCCAGGACTCCCGCCTCTTCCGGCAGATTGTGGCCCAGCGGCGCAGCCCCCACTCCGGTCGCCCCCACGCCTTCTACCGCCTGGAAGGCCCGGACTGGGTGAACGTCGTCGCCTTCACCCCTGCGGGCGACCTTCTGGTGGTGGAGCAGTTCCGCCATGGCATCGATGCCCCCACCCTGGAGATCCCCGGGGGCGGCTGTGACGCCGACGAAGCCCCGGAGGCCGCCGCCCGCCGCGAGCTGCGGGAGGAGACGGGCCACCGGGCCGCCACCTGGGTCTCCCTGGGTTCCTGCACCCCCAACCCCGCCACCCAGAACAACCGCTGCCATACCTTCCTGGCCCTTGACTGCGAGCCCGAGGGTGCCCTGGAGCTGGATCCCGCCGAGGAGCTGCAGGTCTGGGCCTGCCCCTGGACCGAGTGGCGCCAGCGCATGGCTCAGGGCGAAGTCCACCACGCACTGGTACTGACGGCCTTCCAGCTGCTGAGTCTATGGGAGGGCTGGCCGGACCTGCTGCGCAACCTGGAGGCCTGAGGTCAACGCCTTGGAACCTGGTCATTGCGGACCCGGCCTTTTCCTATCTCCTTGGCGGCGCTAATCTGGAAGGCCATCTACCCCTGGAGTTTCCATGGCCACTGAGTGCTCGTTCGATGTCGTCTGCAAGGTTGACCTGGACGAGGTCAAGAACGCCCTGGCCCAGGCCATGAAGGAGATTGGCCAGCGCTACGATTTCAAGGGCTCCGTCTCCAAGATCGAGCTCAAGGACGACAAGGTCCTGGTCCTCACCAGCGACGACGAGGTGAAGCTCCGAGCCGTGGTGGACGTCCTCCAGACCAAGCTGCACAAGCGCGGCGTCAGCATCCGCAGCATGGTCTACGGCAAGGTGGATCCAGCGTCCAAGGGTACGGTCCGTCAGGAAGTCACCATCCAGCAGGGGATCCCCGTAGAGAAGGCCAAGGGGCTCATCAAGGCCCTCAAGGACTCCAAGATCAAGGCCCAGGGCAGCATCCAGAGCGATCAGCTGCGGGTGAGTGGCAAGAGCCGCGATGACCTTCAGGAGGTCATGGCCCTCTTCAAGAAGGACGACCAGGGCCTCGACCTGCAGTTCACCAACTACCGGGGCTGAGGTGGCCCGCCTCGACCTCTCCCGCTACTTCCTCCCCATCGCCCCCAAGCTGATGGAGGTGGAGACGGAGCTGGAACGCGTGCTCCAGAGCGATGTAGAGGTGGTGCGGAAGCTGGCCGACCACGTCCGAGGCGGGCGGGGCAAGCGCCTCCGGCCAGCCCTGGTGATGCTCTCCGCCCGCTTCTGCGGCCTGCAGAACGCCGAGGATGTCCGCTTCGGTGCGGTCTTCGAGCTCATTCACACGGCCACCCTGGTGCATGACGACGTCATTGACCATGCCCAGCTCAGGCGCGGGATGCCCACCCTCAACCGACTATGGGGCAACACCCTGACGGTGCTCTTCGGGGACCTCCTGTACCTGGTGGCTATGGGCGAGGCCATCGCCGGCCGCAGCTGGCGGATGATGGAGATCTTCGCCGAAGTGACCACCCGCATGATCGAGGGCGAGCTCATCCAGAACGACGTGCTCTTCAAGCTGGACACCAGCCGGAAGGACTACTTCGACATCCAGGAACGGAAGACGGCCCTGCTGTTCAGCGGGTGCACGGAGACCGGGGCGGTGCTCACCGGGCTGGCCCCTGCGGACTGCCTCGCCATGCGGGAGTACGGCCTGGAAGTGGGCCGAGCCTTCCAGCTGGTGGACGACCTCCTGGACTACACGTCCACCAGCGATGAGCTGGGCAAGCCCGCCTTCAGCGACCTGCGGGAGGGCAAGCTGACACTGCCCATGCTGACCCTCCTGGAGCGGGCCCCGGACGAAGCGCGGGCCATCATCCGCAGCATCTGGGACCGGGGTGAGGAGGTGCCCATCAGCACCGGGGAGGAGGTCCGCCTGCGGGCCCTCATCGCCCGCTACGACGCTCTCTCCGAGACCCGGGAGCTGGCCCTGCGCGCCTCCCGCAATGCCGTGGCGCACGTGGCCAATGTGGCCGGTGATCCAGCCGCGGGCGAGCTGCTGCGGGAAATCCCCGAAGCCCTGCTGTCGCGCAGCCAGTAGGGACCCGGCCTACAGGTTATCTAGCAGGCGCTGGAATTCGGGGAGGTTCCGGAGGGAATCCAGGTCTCCGTCATGGAGCAGCCAGTCCTTCTGGGTGAGCCCTGCAGTCACGGCCAGGCCCAGGCAGGCCAGGGCCTCCGCAGGCTCGCCCGCCAGGGCATTGATGCAGCCCAAGTTGTAGAGCAGCATGGGGTCCTCCGGGTCCATGCTCCGGGCCTGGCGAGCCCAGGCCAGGCCCTTCTCCCGCTCGCCCAGGGCCACCAGGGCATTGGCGCCAAGGTAGCGGGCGCGCACATCGTCTGGAGCGTGCTGCAGCCGCTGCTCCACCAGGGCCAGCCCCTGCCGGCGGGCCCGTTCAGCCTCGTCTTCGACCCCCAGGCTGTGGTAGGCCTGGGCCACCAGCAGGATGGCCTGGAAGTCTTCGGGCCGCAGGGCTGCCGCCCATTCGAAGTACTAGATGGCGCGCTCAGGCTTGCCGGCAGCGAAGCAGTGCCGGGCGTAGAAGTAGGCCGCCTCGTAGAGGTTGGGATCCAGCCGCAGGGATGTCTCGAAGGCCTCCTCGGCCTCGTCGGCCCGGCCAGCCGCTGACAGGGCCGCACCCCTGGAGGCGTGGGCTTCGGACAGCGTGGGGTCCAGCTCCAGGGCCTTCCGGCTGCAGGCTTCCGCCAGCTCCCGCTGGGTCTCGGTGCGCTCGATGTAGATGTGAGCATAGGCTGCGCAGTTGGCCAGCCCCGCCCAGGCCGAGGCATAGCCTGGATCGAGGTCCAGGGCCTGCTGGAACATCTGGGCGGCGAAGGCCATGCCGTGACGGTTGAAGCGGTAGTAGTAGCTCCGACCCCGCAGGTAGAACTCATAAGCCCGAAGGTCAACGGCCCGCCGAGTCCGGAGTGGGGCGGAGGTCTGCAGTGCCCCGGCGACGCCCTGGATGATCTTCTCAAGCGTAGGGAACAGGTCCTTCCGGTCGAATCCGAAGGTCTGGGTCCACAGGCCCTGTTCAGTGGCCACGGCCATGAGCTCCGCCCTGATGGTCAGGCGCTCCCCCTGGGGCAGGATGGATCCCCCCAGGATGGCGTTCGCCTGAAGGCGGCGACCCACCTCGGCGAGGGGAAGTCCCGAGCGCCCATAGAGGAAAGAGGTCGTCCGGGAGATCACCTGGAGGCCCTCCAGTTCGTTGAGCGCCTGGAGGATCTCCTCGGCGAGACCTTCCGCGAGGGGCTCCTCGGCGCCCTCGGGCCGCAGGTCCAGGAAGGGCAGCACGGCGACCACAGGGCGGGCCTGCCGGTACCGTGGGGGCAGGGGCACCCGGGAGCGGGCTGTGACCTGTTGGGACCGTAAGGACTTGCTTGAAGGAACGGCCATTTCCAACCTCCCACCTTGTACAACATGGGGATTCCGACCCTATGCGCAAGGGCGGCTTCTGGGCTGGGATTCGGAAAGGACCCGACCTGGTTTAGGCCTCGGGCTCGCCCAAGCGCAGGTCGAAGGGGATGCCAGCCCGCTTGCAGGCGTTGATGAAGCTCTCCTTGTCGGGGCACTTCAGGTAGGCCTCCAGGGGCTCAACCTTGCGGGCCTGGACCAGCTCCACCAGGGTGTCGTTCATGAGGCGCTGGCCATAGCTGCGGCCGGTCTGCATGGCGCTGGTGATCTGGAAGTTTTTGCCCTCCCGGATCAGGTTGGCGATGGCGGGGGTGATGAAGAGCGTCTCCAGGGCCGCCAGGCGCCCCCCGCCCACCTTCTTGAGCAGGACCTGGCTCACCACGCACTTGAGGCTGTCGGCCAGCATGACGCGGATCTGCTGCTGCCGGTCGGCGGGGAACTGGTCCACGATGCGGTCCACGGTGCCAATGGCGCTGCTGGTGTGGAGGGTCCCAAACACCAGGTGGCCGGTGGCGGCGGTCTCCAGGGCAATTGCGATGGTCTCGAGGTCGCGCATCTCGCCCACCATCACCACGTCCGGATCCTCGCGGAGGGCCGCCCGCAGGCCGCTCTTGAAGGAGTCGGTGTGTGTGCCCACCTCGCGCTGGTTCACCAGGCAGCCCTTGCGGGGGTGGACGAACTCGATGGGGTCCTCGATGGTCAGGATGTGGTCCTTCCGCTTCTGGTTGGCCAGGTCAATGACGGCCGCCAGGGTGGTGGACTTGCCGCTGCCCGTGGGCCCCGTCACCAGCACCAAGCCCTTGGACAGGGTGGCCAGGCGGCGGACGGGATCGGGAATGCCCAGGCGGTCGGGGTCCGGGATCTGGTTGGGAATGACCCGGCAGACCAGGCCTGGCCCGACCCGGTCCTGGAAGAAGTTCACCCTGAGACGGCAGCCCCCGGCCTCGTAGGCATAAGCGAAGTCGGCGTCATGGTGCTCCTGGAAGCGCTGCCAGGCCGCAGGGTTGGCCAGGGCCTCCATGGTCTCGGTCAGGGTGGCGGCGTCCAGGGGCCCAAAGCCCTCCAGCTCCTTCATGTCCCCATTGACCCGCACCAGGGGGGGCTCCTGGCTGGTGCAGTGGAGGTCTGAGCCCTGCTGCTCTAGGAGGGCGCTCAGGAGCCGCTCGGCCAGGGGG
>Ga0208613_1000054_pt1 | contig 48559 bp, 21 predicted proteins | sample CryBogmetaGMA6M_FD_184543 | JGI IMG/M metagenome (GOLD analysis project Ga0208613, IMG submission 184543) | Freshwater microbial communities from Crystal Bog, Wisconsin, USA - MA6M (SPAdes) | ecosystem: Environmental > Aquatic > Freshwater > Lake | place: Crystal Bog, Wisconsin, USA | collected... | reverse complement strand
CATGGAGAAATATCATAGGACCGCTTGCGGTAGTTGCTGAACCAGAAAGTGGTATTAAATTATTTTCTGATAATTTTCCGAGCGAAGAAAAATCGTTATCTGATATTATGAGTTTTATACGTAATAAGGAAATATTAGCTTATAATTATAGTCCTCCGACATTTTTGAGAGGATTCAATAAGGAGGATTAAATAAAATGGCTTATGAAAATATACGTTTGCGTAAAAGAAATGTTGTTATGGTAAATGGTTATTTTTTTATGATGGACGATGATACCGATAGTTTAATAGTAAAAACTGATGATGGTACTTTAGCATATTCATATCCATTGGATACTACTATAACATTACCTGTAGTATCTTTAGAATATGATGGAAGAAATTTTTGGACAATGCAAACTACTAATGTAGATGAAGTTACTATCAGACGTTGGTATTTAGATAATTATGTTTGTGTACTAAGAAATACTTTTGTTTTTGTATCAGGACTAGCACATAAATATAAAGCCGATTGTTTTACTATAGAACATTATCATACTATGTTTAATGCTGATGAAGAAGCAGGTCAATCAATTTTAAGTATACAAGATGGTTCTAAGATGGAGAGTGGTTATACTATAGTTTTAGGACCTAATCATTTAGGTCAAATAGAAGAACGTACTATTAGTTCTGCTTCTGAGGGTTCAGTTCAAATAAATGGGATTACTACATACGAATATCGTGCTGGAGCTCCAGTTTCTTTTTATAAAAGAATATGGTTATTTAATAATTATAATGGTATAGATTTTTCTACTGGTGCATTATACTGTATAGACGCTTATACTGGTTCTATGATAACAAAGTATTCTGGTGGATCATATAAAGATATTAAAGCTTGTACTTTTTTTGATGTTCCTAGGTATGTATTTAATAAGAATGTACCTAGGAGTACTATATACCCTAAATACGATTCTATATGTTTTATAAAAGGTACTAATTTAATATTTTTAAATCCTGATGATTTAACTACTAGTTTTGGGTCAATGACAATGGACAATATTGAATTTGATCAAGCTACAAATATTGTTGTTTATGATATTTCCATAGATGGAACAAATATATATAGATTACAATTAAAAGCTACTTATTATGGTCTTACTGGTGTATTTGCAGATTATACATATAATTATCAGTTATCTACTTTAAATTCATTTATAACTAGTATAAGTTTAAGGGCAGATCCAGCAATTTTACCAGCTAATGGAGTAAATCCTTCCACAATTACAGCAATTGTTAAAGACCAATTTAATTTACCAGTGCAACAAAAACAAGTTTTCTTCATTGATGATGATCCAAATGGTAGTATTCTGTCTTCACCAGTCAATACTGATGCTAATGGAATAGCTATAACTACTTATATAGCTGGTATAACAGCTAGAGAAGTAAGAGTTACATCAACAGCACAACAAGGATAATTATAATACAAGGGTATTTAAATAATGGCATTTGAAAATATAAGATTATTATTATCTAATTTTTGTTTGGGTCCACAAGTAGGTACAATATGTACTATAGACACTACTAATCCAACTACTGTGCTAAGAGTAAAAACTTTGAGTGGTTCAACAGTAATAGATTTATCTTTATCGTCTAATATATTGAATTCTAATATTAGATTAGAATATACTGGACCTAATAATCTATCAGAAATTAAAGATGATTTAACATTTTTTACTTTTGAAAAGGTTAACAATAGTACATGTATGATAAAAAGATGGCAAACTAGGATGGCTTATAGGGAATTAATTTTAAAAGAGGAGATAATTAAATATACTTCTGGTGATGAAAGATATAATGCCATAGATTTTGCTGTTGAGTACTATCATAGAAAATTTAGAATGCCTAATGAATATTATAATTATTTAGATATGGATAATGTAGATAATGTTAAAAATGCTACTAGATTTTTTATAGGACCAAGTACTGATATGACTAATTTTGGTGCTACTGAAACAGCTATAGTTAGTCATATAATAAATTATATAAGTGGAAAAAGAGTATATCTTACGGGACCATTAAAATATCAATATACTATAGGTGATTTAATATCCTTTTATAGCCATGTATATATTTATAGCTCAGAAGGATATGGTGGAGATGATACCAAAGGTTCGTTATTTAAATTAGACGCCTATACATGGTCAACTAATCAAATAGATACTAAAGTTATATATAAACGGATAACTAGTTCTAGATGGTGTCCTATGGTTAATAGTATAGCTAGCGTCATAAGAAATAATTTATTATTTGTTAAGCCATATGATTCATATCTTAATTGGCAATCTTTATTTATGAATAATGTTGACACTGATGGTAATACAATGTTTCCAGTATATGATGTGATATTTGATAATTATAGCATTTATAAACTTCAAGATAAAACCGTTTTAAAAGACGATAAAGGTAAAAGATCAGTATGTAATTGGAGTACATATAATATACAGACAGATTCTTTATTACCATATAGTAATAATGTCAACACTTGGTTAGAAAAGACTATAGTTGTAGGTTACCATCAAAATGTTGATATAAATGTACAGGTTAGGGATCAATACCATGTAGGTTTGAGAGATGTAATTATTAATTTTTATATGGAAGGTGATATAGATGCTTTGTTTGATCCTTTAGGTGGTATTATAACTACTGATTTAAATGGTAAATCTATTATAAATTATCGGTCTGGTATAACTCATTATGGTCATACTACAATTACTGCAAGAGCTATTGGATCATCAGCATCTACCGGAAGTGGTTATTCATGGACGTCTAATAATATTATTAGTTACCCATACACAATGCCAGTTTATAAAAAAATATTACAACTTAAGTGGTTTTATAGTCATTTTGGTAATTTAAAATTATTATGGAATTATTATAAGTTTGCACGCTCTGACATTATTAATAATACTATAACATGGGACTTACCAAGTACAAGTATATATGGTAAATCTTTTTTTACTTCTCCTGGTGGAGATTGGGTAGCTTTAGAAGAAGATTATTATGGTAAAAAACAAAATTCAGTGTCATTATCACAGCTAAAATTATATCTTCCTATGTTATATAGAGGTGATTATCTACAAAAAGATTCCATAGCTAAGCCAGGAATGGGGTATGGTATTTTAAATTGGCCTTGGAGACTGGCAAAAGGAGATGGAATATTTTTTATTGGTAACACTATAAAACTTGTAGATAATTTTAAGTCTGATAACAATGTAAAAAGTTTAACAGATTTTTTGATATACGAAGTAGTTGGAAACGAAATAGAACCTATACCTCCATATGTAAGGATTAAGCAACCAGATGAGACTGGAAAAGTACAAATAAGTCAATTAAATCTTAGTTTGCATACACACTGGGTTGACGGAAAATTTTATAGTTATCTTTTTACGCGCGCTAGAATAGATCAATTTATATTTGTAGAAGATGCAGTTCCTAAATTTTTTAGTAGTAAGAATACAATAAACACTAATATTTGGATTAGATTAAGACCATTTGCTTTTAGTTTAGATAACAATGCATTAAGAATGTGGGTAAGAGAAAAGTCATGTGATGGTAATGATACTGGTTACTATGAAGTAACACAAAGTTTAACATTATTAAATTTTGATTCAGGTGGTGGTATGTTAGGTATAGAAGCTATTTATAATCCGCCCCAAAATTTTTTATATGGTTCTTTGATATTTGTAAGAATTGAAGTTTATGATAGGGCTTATATTCCTAATTTCATATATGTTGAATACTGGTTTAAGATAATTCCTGATTATAAGGCTCCTTATTTAACTAACCTCTCTCCAGATAGAGAGTCTATTTTTGTACCAGTGGATGGTGGTGTTAGTTTTGACATACAAGATGAAGGAACTGGTATAAATCTTGATACTTTAGAGTGTTTATTGAATTCTGTCAGAATGGATCCAGATTCTTTATATGTAGAAGTTGTTCATAGTAATTATGTTAAAGTACGTTATTTTCCGCCTGAAAATTTATTATTTAGTAAAGATTATAAAGTAACGGTTAAAGTTCAGGACTCGTCTCCAAATAAGAATCAGCTCAATGATTCATTTTTGTTCAGTACTGCTGATAGTACGGGAGTTTTTATTACAGATGTAGACCCTGGTGTATGTAAGGGTGGAATGGAGAGGTTTCAAAATGTTAGTGCTAAAGTTTTAGCAGATGGTAATGGAGTTGATTTAAGTTCAATAAGAATGCAAATATTTGATAAAGATGTACATCCACGGATAACTCCGATAATATATAGGATTTCATAGGATAATAAATATGAGCAGAAAACTAACATATGAGTTTGTTAAGGAATCTTTTGAGAGTGAAGGATATACACTTTTGTCTAAGGAATATATTAATAATCATACTAAATTGAACTATAGATGTTATGAAAGCCATGAACATAGTATTGACTGGAACCATTGGCAACGTGGACATAGATGTATTACTTGTTTTGGGAATATTAAATATACTATAGACCATGTTAGAGAATCGTTTGAAAAAGAGGGGTATATTTTAATTTCTAAAGAATATGCTAATGATTGTACTAAATTAGATTATAGATGTTCTAATAATCATATACATTCTATGATTTGGAATAGTTGGCAACAAGGACATAGATGTCCTACTTGTAGTGGACAAACTAAACCTACCATAGAAGAGATTATACTAAGTTTTAAAAAAGAAAACTATATCTTAATTTCTAAAGAATATATTGATGCTAAAACTAAATTAAATTATATATGTTCTAATAAGCATGAACATAGTATAAGATGGCGTAATTGGAAATATGGAGTAAGGTGTCCTACTTGTGCTAATATCAATAATTCAGGAATTAATAACTCTTCATGGAAAGGTGGACTTTCCTATGAACCATATTGTCCTATATGGAGTGATAAAGAGTATAAGCAGTATATACGCGATCGTGATGGTAATAAGTGTTTAAATCCTTACTGCAGTAAAAATAATTCAAGGTTAACTATTCATCACATTGATTATAACAAGAAGAATTGTAGTCCTAGCAATTTAATAACGGTTTGTAGTAGTTGTAATTCTAGAGCAAATACTGATCGTGATTGGCATACAACTTGGTATCAAGCACTCGTGTACATGAGATATAATAATAAATAATAGAAGTAGGAGAATTTAATCATGGCAGAACCCAGAGTTTTTTTTGGATTCAATTTTGATTCAGTAGGGGGTACACCTTGGGGCTTCGAAGGTGGTAATGAGGAATCACCTGATAAGAACGGTTGGCGAGGTATTAATCCATCTACGGATTTAGTTGTTATGACAGGGGGTGGTATATTAGGAAGTCTGCCAGTACCCACAGTAGCTAAAGGTACCAGGGATGCAACCATCAGACCCAGTATAACATCATACGTAATACCGCAGACATACGTAGAAAAGAGCGACATGATGTATATATGCCAGCATGCTGGACATAATGTTCATCGCTATGCATTTGGTGTCTACATTAAAGGACATATGACTTCAGACCTCTATTTGGAAAGTTGGGACTCAAATGATTTTAGTACTACAGATTTACAGCTTTTAATGGGTACACCAAATAGCGGCAATAATAGTTATATAAATGCGATAAGAACTACTTACAATGAACCACCGTGGCACCCAGGATGGAATGGATTGGACGATGGTGCATCTTTCTTAAGAGGAACCACTCATCGTATTGGTTTGAACAATACGTCTGAAATAACCGATTCTACAGTGTATTATAACATATATATAAAACTAGAAACAGATTGTGATACATTTCGTGCGTTTCCAATTCTGGGATTTCGATATTTGTATTGCTGATTTAATAGGAGAGGATATGGAAACAATAAACATTAATGATAATATATTACCGAATTTCAAGGAATTAGATGCTGTAGATGGTACAGTATATGGTTCTCATAATAAAGTTAAATCAGTTAACCCATATAAGTGCTATTTCATAGCTCTATACCCAGACGGAAGAGTTTTTAAAGGAAATAATCTTTTTGAAACTTTTTGGGATAAAGTTCAGAATGGATTTTGTGATTTAAAATATATTTTGTCCACGGGGCATATAATAGAAATCCCAAAAGGTCGTGCCATACGTCCACTCATAGAAGTCTCACTTGGTATGGATGGTTCAAAAATTTTCCATTTTATAAACGTTAATGTATTAATGGAAACTGAAGTAGTAATATACAAAATTGTGCTAAGGCAGGATAACATTCAGCCTTATAAGATAGGAGATATAATAATGAGTCGAGATAAACTACCAGCAAATTTTGATGTTAGCTGGAAGTTTACAAATTACGGGAGGTAATATAACATGGCTGTTGTTATTAGTTCACAATTTTATCAAGCGTCGCTATGGAAAAATATTTCCAAAATAGTTTTTACTAGTCCTAATATGGATAGTCCAGCCATAGCAGGAACAAGATCTCATATATTACCTGGAGAGGGCGATTTGGCAACGTGGTATGAAGATACTGCAAATATGTATCGTATAGAAGATAGTCAATGGGAAACTAATTCAGATTTCTTTAATTATAGAATGAAGTGTAAAGATACTATTGAAATATTAGATCATGCTGGGTATATAGATGTTAAGGAAGCCAATTATAGTTCTCTTGATACTTTCATTAAAGAAAATTCTGGAGTAGAGGTAGTTGGGTATTTAGATAATACAAGTTATATTACTAATACAAAACCTAGACTAGAGTATACACTTACTCAATTTAATCTTAATGAAATTTATAACACTACAGATACTAGAGTTAGAGAGGTTGTAGAACGAAGAGAGATGACTGATCCTAATCCAGGATCAACTACTAAAACGAGAGCTTATTATACTCTTACTTTTAATAAAACAGTAGGGTCAGTGGTTAAGGTAATTCCTGGAAGTGATTTTAGTATAATATTTGTTACAGATGGAACGAGAGTTATTTACGACATTAGTATAAGTAGCATACAAGCTAATCAGGAGTTAGCAGAAATACCTGTAGAAACTCTTTTTAGTAATCCTATACCTTTACCAACTATAACTAAGCTAATAGATACAAGTATTTTTTTTGGTGAATATTTTATATACGGTAGTAATACAACATCTGTAGATACAACTATTTGGACACCACTTCATCATGGTTTTAATACTAATAATTTAATATGTAACATAACTTTATCTGCACCTGTTGTATATAATTATCTTAAATTAGTAATAACTAGTAATGTTGGTTTAAATAGTACTATTTTTAATACTGACTTTTATGGTGTAAGTAAGGTTGCAATTAATACCAATACTCCTCCTCCTCCTATACCTACTACATCAATTTTAACGGTAAGTCCTGTTGAGGTTGTTATGCCATGTACATCAAGTAATGGATCAATTAGTATTTTAAATATCGGTGGTGGAACTATGGTTTGGGTATCATCTGTAGATTCAGAAAGTTGGATAACAATTACATCTAGTAGTGCCGGTGTTAATACTGGAGTTGTAGATTTTACTGTTGATTCAAATTCAGAAAGTTTGGTAAGAACAGCTACTATAAGTGTAACTGCTACTGGAGCTACAAATAGTCCAATTGATGTATATATAATTCAGGCAGCAGCAGATGTGGTAGACCAACCTATATTATCAGTAACTCCACTTACGGCTAGTACTTCGAACGCAGCCTCTACCAGCACTTTAGCCACAGTATCTAACACTGGAACAGGAACGTTGATATGGACAGCTGAAGTTACTACAGGAGGAACTTGGTTTTCTATAACCTCTGGAAGTAGTGGATCTGGTACAGGAACTATAGAAGTTTTAATTTCAGCTAATACAGGAGCACAACGAACGGCAACGGTAAGAGTAACTGCTGCAGGAGCTACCGGTAGTCCTAAAGATATAACTATAACTCAGGCAGCAGCAGATCTACCAATATTATCAATAATTCCACAAGCAAAGTATAAAGGATCTCTTAGTAGTTATGATAACAATCTTTTTGCTATATCCAATATTGGAACTGGAACTATGCCATGGGTTGCTGAAATTATTACAGGAGGTTCATGGTTTTCTATAACCATAACTGGTGGATGCAATTCAGGAACTAATACTGGATATATAGGTGGTACTATTCAACCCAATACAGGTCTAGCCCGTGTTGCAACTATAATGGTAACCTGTACAGAACCTACTGGCAAGGTAGTTATTAATAGCCCACAACAAATAACTTTAACTCAGTCAGCAGCAGGTGTGGTAGACCAACCTATATTATCATTAAGTACACAAATAGTTAATATCGGAAGTACAGTTATTAATGGAAATTTAGCTACAGTATCTAACGCTGGAACAGGGACTATGGCGTGGACTGCTACAGTCATTGTAGGAACATGGCTTGAACTAGGTGTTACTAGTGGAACTAATACAGGAACTATAACATTTGGAGGCGGTACTAATACAGGTGCACAACGAACGGCAACGGTAAGAGTAACTGCTGCAGGAGCTACCGATAGTCCTAAAGATATAACTATAACTCAGGCAGCAGCAGGTGTGGTAGACCAACCTATATTATCATTAAGTACACAAATAGTTAATATCGGAAGTACAGTTATTAATGGAAATTTAGCTACAGTATCTAACGCTGGAACAGGGACTATGGCGTGGACTGCTACAGTCATTGTAGGAACATGGCTTGAACTAGGTGTTACTAGTGGAACTAATACAGGAACTATAAAATTTGGAGGCGGTACTAATACAGGTGCACAACGAACGGCAACGGTAAGAGTAACTGCTGCAGGAGCTACCGGTAGTCCTAAAGATATAACTATAACTCAGGCAGCAGCAGGTGCTTTTTCTATTTCTAAACCGACAATTGATGATGACACTACAGAACAATTAATTTCAGAAGATAATGCATCTATTTTATATGGTGCAGGTGCACTTGCACTTGTTACACTACTCATATCTGAACTTTCAGATGTGGGCGGTTTATCACCAATAATAAGCGTATCACCTAATCCTTCAATTAAGACATGGACAGCTGCTTCTAGTTCGTCTTGGATTTCTTTATCCCCTAACAATGGATATTATAAAGGAGGAGTTATATCAGGTTTATATTCTAATAACTTAGGCATGGAACGAAGTTCAGTTATAACAATAACTATTCCTGATGCAGATAATAGTCCTATTACTAGAACAATTAAACAAAAGATGGGAAGTCCGAAACCTATATCAATTAATGTTAGGTATGCTGAATATAATGATAAAGTGATAGATTTAAGTGGAAGTGTAACATCTATAGCTACAGGTCGTGTAAAGGAAATTGTTGATACTAAAACTTTGACTGGGTCTGTTATGAATATTCCTAGAACTTTACTATACTATATTTATACATTAGATAGAAATAAAGGATGGTATACACCTGTTAATATTGATGTTTCACCACATATAATTTTTACATTTCCAGATCCTACAAAAATTACAGCTATGTATATAAGTAGTGTTCAAGTTAATCAAGAGTTATGGCAAATTCCTACAAATACCCTTTTCAACACACCAACACCGGCAGCAACTACTACTTTAACGCCTAAGACTTATTTTATAGGAAATTTTAATGTTCAAGGTAGTAATGACCAGATTATATGGGTTACTATTTATACTGGGGCTAATACAACAAAACCAACAAAAACTGCATATTTTTCTAATACCCAGTATTATAAGTATTATAAGTTAAATATACTTAATAATACAGGTCTTAGTACTACTGTAGGCACTCCTCCAGTAGTTAATACTGTTTTTGATGTAGATTACTATGGCATAAGATCATTAAAATTTTATGTTAATGATTTTTCTACTGAGGCTGGATCTACTTTTGTAGCACTTTATGAATTTAGTGATTTTTCTAATCCTAAAATTATGAAAATAAGTAATGCCGCCACAATACCAAGCACTACTCCTGAGGAGAATACTACAACTACAAGTCATTCAGTTAAAGGATTGTTGACTGAAACTCGTGTGTCAGGGGGAGTAACTTTGGTGTCTGGTGTATATCAAACAGTATTTTATTCGTCATACGCGGTAAATATAAAATCATCCACTGATCCTTATGATTATCTTACTACAGCGACATGTATTTCTCCTACAGATGGAGGTGTAGGTACTTCTACTATTAGTCAGACTTATACTAAACAAGATAAAATAAATACAGTAGTAAGTTCTATTGTTGAAAGAGGTAATCAAGGTAAAATAGATGAATACTTATTATTCAGATCTACAGGAACAACTACTGTGCCTATTAATACTGCTGATTGGACTGGCTTGGTAGATATTACTTATGCTACATCAACATCTGGAACTGTTATTTCTGGAGTTCTTGCTACTAACATAGCTGGTGCTACAGAAAGAAAATATGAATCATCGTTGTATTCACGTCGTGATAGTTTTAGACTTACTGTTAGTGATTATGTTACTACTAGTGGTATTATAACAGAAGATACAGATTTATATATGTGGGGTTTTACTAATAGATTACTTGATCTTGATTGCCAAAATTCAGTAGTGTTTGAAATAACTAATGGTGAGGCTTATAATTGTAGATTAACGGCTTGGGATGATGTAACTCATAGTACTACTAAAAATGAACTAATTCAAGGTGATCATGTAAGATGTTCGGCTATGGTTTACTGTTGCACTGGTAGTAAATTAGTGCCTGCTGAATCAAAGGTGCCTTTAAATTTGGTTTATCCTCCAGTACATAATAGAATTTTCAAAGGTAATACGATAGATGGTACTAATAAATTATTCTACGGTGATTTTGATATGGTGTATAGGTATCAAAGTACAGTATATGGAGATTTTTTAATTTTTAAGCCTTTATTATATGGTATAAATGAAAGTATTTCTTATGGTGTTCACGACTATTTAATAACTTTTCATTATAGTTATACTTAACTTATTGAATTTATTATAAATAATGGAGATATAATTTGTGCCTGATATTACAAAAAATGTATGGCTTGACACAACTTTTAATAGATTATCGATACATGATAAAGATGTTAGCGCTGAATTGCAATTATATAAAGCAGAGAATATCGGTAATTATTCAATTCCAGTTATTTATAGAGCACCAGATTCAGTTTTAGAAGAAATAGATACACTATTAAGTTATTTTCAAGAATTTAATAGTGTAAGTGGTGTTATAAATGTACCAATAGGTTATTATACTACTGAACCACCTAAAATTAATGGCGTTATTGTATCTTTAGTAGAATTTAATAATGATTATATCACTAACAGCGGTACTTTAAATAATCCAGTAATTTATACTACTGGGTATAATAAAATATTTGGTGAATTTGATAAATATGTAACTTTTATAGGTGGTAGAGAAAGACTTGATTTTAAAACAATACTTTCTATTTTTTGGAATATTGTGCATAAAGATGAGGTAATGGAATGGTGGGTTAATTATACTAATTTTAGTGGTAATTTAACTACTAGTGGGACACCAATAGTATTTTACGATTCTGATTTACACTATATAGTAGAATACAATGGTTCGCATGGTACAACTTCAGGCATGATAGGCACTGATGTAGATGTAAGTTTTGCAGGTTGGGTAGATTTCCCAGTTAATTGTGAAATATATTCTACTTTAGAAGGATTTGTCCCAGGGTATGAGCATGAAGTTACTACTATTAGTGGTCATATTGGTATACATTATATGGATTTATATTCTACTATTTTAACATATAGTGGAATAAAATGTGATATGTATTGTGCTTTAACTGAATATGTTGCTTTTGATACTGATATAACAACAATATCAGGTAGAATAGGTTATTTAGATACAGATATATTTTCTTGCGCCGAAGTAAAAGATTATTTAACAATAGATGTAGAATTATACTCATTGTACATTACAAATTTTTTTCCATCAATAGGAGAATGTACAATAGCTTCTGGGTCTATTTATGTTGATGTAATGGATTCAGAATGCCCAGTATCTATGTCTAATACTTATTTTATGGTTAATGATATAAGAGTTCCAGTTACATTTTCTGTTATAGAGAATGGTTATCGTATGTTTTATAATCCAGATGATGATTTTGCTTCTATAGAAGGATCAACAGTATTTACAGTACATGCTGAAAATGAATGTGATAAAATACTTGAGCAAGACTTTTATCTAACCTCTGGATATATAGTAGAGTATATTAATCGTGAAGAATTAATAGATAGCACAGATTATGGTTTTAGTAAAAAGATAGTTGCAAGAGTAACAGCTGAAAATTATGCTAGTTGTCCTCAAATTACTTCATTAGCTTGGGATTTTGAAAGTAAGACACAACCTAATAATGATTTAACAGCTAGTATCACAGGAAAATTTCATGCAAGTGAGTATAATGATATGCAAGCTATAATTTATCCTCATAGCACTGCATATTTTTATGGTAAAGAATTTAAAGTAGTTGTTAAAGCTAAAGATTTTGCTGGTAATCAGATGGAACCTTTAATTCTAAATTATAGGATAGAGGATAAACCTTAAAATTAATAATAATAGGAGGAATTTAACGTGACTGCAATAACAAGATGGGTGGAATATTCTATTGATGCAACTGGTACTGCTGTAACAGGTGGTGGTACTCAGCAAGGTGTAGGTGTCCAAGGTTATTCTCTGGCTACTGGTGGAACTAACAAGGACAAGTTTAATATAGGGGCTGGTAATAATAGATTGTATGTAAGTTTGGATGGTGATGCTAGTTATGTTACTTTAGTAAGTGGTACTAATCTTGATCCTCGTTTTGTGGCTAGGGATATTACCGAAAAACTACATAATTTGGGTAAACTTACAACTTCATATAATCAAGCTATATGTATATGGGATAATAATCAGTTAAAACTTTATTCTGGTAGTTTGGGATCAAGTTCATCTTCTGCTGTGGTTAGTGGTACCAATACTAGTCATATTGAACTTGGTTGGGGAACTAAAACAGAAGTTGGAGGTAGTAATAATAATCCAGCAACAAGCACATTGAATCAGTATAATGCTGGTTTAACTGTTTCTGGTACGTATAATGGATTTTTTGACGAGGTTTATACTGTTATAATTTCTAATGGTTGGTCTACTAATTCTCCAGTTAAAGGTGGGTCCAATGCTTATACTGGTACTCTTACGACTGGTGGGATATTCAACTATGCTTCAGATATAACTTATACTATTAACATTGATACCACTAATGGTACAACAATGGGCGGTGGTACTGGTAATGTTCCTAAAATATCATGGACATCTACTGGTAACGTTGATAATAGTGGTTCTCCAGTAGAATTACTTTATCCTGGATATTTTTATAAACTAGGTACAAAGGGTATTATGGTAAAATTTAGTGATGCTGTATTTAGTCATTGTCCGGCTGGTACGCCCGCTTGGACGATAGCTTGTACTTACCCAATGTATACCCATGGTACTAATACTCAGGGGTCAGCAGGCAACGCACAGTATGTTTGGGGTAGTAGTAGAGGTGATGATTCTGGTAACAATCCTATTACTACAAGTGAAGTAGCATGGACTAGATTAGGGAGTCGTGGATTATATATTAAATTCACTGGAAACAACTTCTTTAAAGCTGGAGATCAGTTTAAAGTTGTATGTTCACCACCTCAACCTAAGTCCTATGATATAACTAACTTGAATTACGGAAATGTTACTGTATCAACTGAAGCTGCAGTAAAATCTGTTATTTTTGAAATTTTGTCTGGTGCTATTGAAATGAGTACTGTTAAATTTGGTCTTCAGAGCCATGGTACATTTCAACATCATAATGCAAATAATGCTGATACATTCTTTAGATTTGGGACAGTAGGTCCTGGACAGAAATCAGGATCAACTCCAATAAATGGTTTAGAATGGAGAAATAATGTAGCTGCTGCTGATATTGCTAGCAATACTCCACCTTCATATTTATATGCTACTAGACTTAATTTGGCGGTAGTTTCTGATGCTGATCTAAGTCAGACTATCGGAGCGAGTGGATTTATGGGGATGACATCTGATCCTATTTTTCTAAACATCCGATTAGGCGCAAGTGAGGTCGGGGCGAATTCGACTATTAACTATCGGATATTCTTTGATTACTCGTGATTTAGTATTTGAAAATTAAAAATTAATTATTATTACTTGACAAATATAATTTAATGATTATATTGTTTTATAGGGGGACAGCATCGACGGATGTTGATCAATAACCATGTTGAATTGATCTTACCCCTTAATAAATTTCTTAACATGGAGAAACAAATTATGGAAATACAGACAATATTGAAAGCATTTAGTATAGAAAATTATAAATTATTAACTAAAGAATACAAAAATCAAGGTCAAAAATTAGAGTATATTTGCCCTAATGAGCATGTAAGAACTACGACCTGGAAGAATTGGAAAAAAGGACACCGCTGTCTAATATGTAAGAATCAAAGTACTAGACCTACTATTGAAATAGTAAAAGAAGGATTTGAAAAAGAAGGTTATATTCTTTTAAGTGATACGTATGTTAATAATAAAATAAAATTAGAATATTTATGCTCTAATGAACATAAAAACAGTATAACTTGGGCTGATTGGAATAGTGGTTATAGATGCCCTGATTGTGCTAATAACAAAAAATTATCTATCGAGAATGTAGTTTTAGATTTTAATTTAGAAGGTTATATTTTTATAGGTGGAGATTATATTAATAATACTTCTATTTTGATTATAAAGTGTTCAAAAGGACATGAATTTGAAACAAGTAGAGGTAGATGGACTACTGGTAATAGGTGTCCTACTTGTTATTATAATAGAATAAATATAGATACTATTGAAGAATCTTTTGAACTTTGCGGCTATACATTATTGTCTAAAGAATATATTGATGCACATACTAAACTTAATTATATTTGTATAAATGGTCATGAACATGAAATTTCTTGGGCTGCATGGCAACAAGGCGAGAGATGTTTTTATTGTAGAAATGAAAATGCTAGATTATCTTTAAATGAAATAAAAGATTTATTTATTTTAGAAAATTACAAGCTTATAGAAAGTTCGTATAGTAATTATAAACTAAAATATATATGTGATAAAGGACATACTGGAGAAACTAATATAGGTAATTGGAAGTCAGGAAATAGATGTGCTATATGTTATGGTAATGCAAAATTAGAATTTGATTATGTAAAGAATATAATAGAATCTGAAAATTATGTAGTAGTTACTACTAAATATGTAAATAATAGAGATAAATTACATTTGATATGCCCAAAAGGTCATGATTACTACGCTTCTTGGTTTGATTGGAATTCAAATAAAGTTAGATGTTATAAATGTAAAGATAGAGGAACTTCTTTACAGGAACAAGAATTAATAGATAATTTAAAACTTTTAAATTTAGAAATGGAAATTCATGATAGATATTTAATTAATCCATATGAATTAGATATTATATTTCCTAATGAAAAAATAGCAATAGAATATTGTGGGTTATATTGGCACTCAGAATTATCTGGAAAAAATAACTGGTATCATTTAAATAAACTAGAAAAATGTATCGAAAAAGGTTATAGACTTATAACAATATTTGAAGATGAGTTTGTAAATAGAAAGAAAATAGTATTTTCCAAACTTAAACATATTTTATTTAAAAGTAGTAATACTTCTATAGTATACGATAGAAAATGCACTATTAAACTTATATCGACTATAGATGCTTATAATTTCTGTGCATTAAATCATATACAAGGTTATACAGAGTCATCAATTAAAATAGGTGCTTATTTTGATGAACAACTTGTTGCTATAATGACTTTTTCTAAAATATTTATTTCTAAAGACCAATATAATAGAAAAGAATATATTTGGGAATTGAGTAGGTTTTGCACTGATATGAATATAGAAGTAATAGACATAGCGTCTAAATTATTATCTTTTTTTAAAGATAATTATGATTGGAGTACTATATTTTCATACGTGGATAGAAGATGGTCAGTAGGTAATTTATATTCTACAATAGGTTTTGATTTTAAAAATTTTACACATCCTAATTATTGGTATATGATTCCTGGAAATATAGAAAGAAAACATAGATCTTTGTTTATGAAAACAAAAGATGATAATCAAGATATTACAGAATGGGAAAATAGAAAAGCTCAAGGTTTAAATAGAATTTGGGATTGTGGTAATATTAAATATGTTATGCATAATAAGTAACTAAGGAAAAGGAGAATAACATGCCGTTATATGATTTAGTTTGCAATAGTTGTAGTAATGAAAAGGAAGTATTTTTGAAGTTATATGAAATAGAGCCGGTGTGTGATAAATGTGGTTTTAGGATGCATAAGACCATATCCACACCGGCTTTTATATTACAGGGTAGCGGATGGGCGCATGACAATTATGGACTCAAAAAATCCAAGAGTAAGGGAGATAAAGTTAACTAATGGATACTAATTTAAATCACTTTAGGGGTTGGGAGGTAACACTTGTAAATGGCACAGTAATAAGAGAAGGTGACATGGAGTGGACCGAGGTTCCAAAACAAAATATATCGTGCCTTACTTTAAGATATGATGGTCGTCAGTGGGATATAAACTCTAAGACTGAATATTATCAGAAAAAACAAGCTTCTGTAATTCCTAGCATGCCTGGAAGTTTTCAAATTGAATCGCGTAGTATTGGCTATTACGAAGGAAACAGTAAGGTACTATATACTGTTAATGAACATACTGGTAGAATGAAAATGGAAATAAAGGAAATTATATGACTGATCCTATTGACCCGATGTATAAATGGTGGAAACTTTATCAACCAGATCCACGAGCTAATTTCGATGACATAATTTCTGGTATGCGAGCGTCAACTCCAACTTCAGGTACTGATACTTTTCCTGGAGGAAAGACTCAAAAAGTTTCTAAGTCTCAAAGACAAACCGGTTCTTGTCAATATTGGGTAAAAGGATTACCAGCTCCATGTTTATTATGGGATGGTGATAGCGCTCTATGTACATATAAAGTTACATCTGAAGGTGATACACAACCTACAGGTTATGGGATAACAGGAGGCTGTGATCAACTAGGACGCCGTGATTGGTGTGATAAATATTTATATTCTTATCAACCAGATAAGTTAGATGAATTTGTATGTGTAGCACCATGTATGGAAAAAAGTGGACTAGGTAGACAAATTAAAGGTATAGGTGATGCTTTATCATATAGACCACTTAAGATAACTGAAATTAAGGGGTATAACCCAGATGATACTCCAGCTAAGGTAGGTCAATGTGATGGTTGGGGTATGGGTCGTGGTAAAGAAGGGATGGATATAGAAGTTTTAGAATTAATGTATGATAAATTACCTATATGTAGGCATTATAAACCACAGCAAATGGGATTTGGAGCTGTTCAACCACGTCCATTTCATGGTTCTACTAAACCAGGAAAACCTTATAACCCAGAAGTTAATTATATTCCTAAGACTCCTGGGGCACTTCATGACGGATCAAAAGCTGATCCTCTTCAACAAATGGATGTTAGACTACCATTTGCATTTCAAGTATATAATTCTAGAGCTATGTTTCAAAAATGTGCACACTGGGAAAATATTGTTCCTGCATTTTTTAATATAGACCATGTAGGATCTGACCCAAGTATGTTTAATATTGTTATGGGTGATGGTGTATCATATTGTAAATGTACTGATAGTTCATGTGACCCATATAAAACTATGGTTGGTGATTGGCCAGAAGGTTTACCATGGATACTGTTGCAAGTATGGGCTGAATATAAAGGAATAGTTTGTAATGGTGCTAAACCAGAATGCCCTTGTTATACAGGTAAATGGATTTATTGTAATGATAATAATATGCGAGATGGTATGCGGGTAACAGCAGACCAAATATTTGAAATACGTTTTTGGACTTCTAATTGGTCTAGTCAAGCTGAATATGATGCTTATTATTTGTCAAAACCTGGTACTACAAAAGGTGGTGTGTCTGATATATCTACTGCTGATATATATACTTTTACACATTGGGAAAAACTAGACCCATTAGGTCCTAATAGAAGTAAAATGAAGGGCAAAAAACACCATATGTGTATGCCAGCCCCACTTAATATGCGTGAATTTATTGTAGGAACATATATTACAAAATCAGACGCGAACTATCCATTGTTACAGGAAGAAGTCGGTACTGGATTTATGGAAAATAGTGCTACATTTCCAACATTAATTCGAGAATTAAAAGATCCTGCTGAACTTGTGCCAGATATTTTTGTTATGTACCCTTATTCTACAATTGATCCATGGTCACTTTTAGCATGTGATGATAAAAACCCTATTGAGTATTCTCTTTATGATTCAAATTTAATGGAAACTCCTTTAATATCAGCTATAGGAAGTACAGTATTAAATAAACCAGTTTATGTAATTAATTTAAATATTTCTAGTCTTAAAATGGAATCTAGTGTTTATTTTGATAACTATATTAGAGCTAGTCAAGTTCCTAAAAATATGTGGAGAACGGTTTGCGAAGCTATAGAAAAAGATATAAAGAAATTTAATGAGGAAGGTTTAGCTATATTTAATTCTATATCAGATGAATACGGTTTTTTTGAAGTTACAAGAGTTAAACTTAAATTTAATGAGATTAATACTTTATATGTTATATGTAATTGGACTACTGGAGATTATCCAGAATATTCCTTTAGAAAAATCAAAGTTAAGTGTAGATATTGGGCAGGGCTTATAGATCAAAAAACAGGACTATTTGATCATGGTTCTGAAACAGCATGGTTTAATTTTTTTCCTACCTTTTTTTATCCTAAGATTACTGATGTTACAGGGACCGTAAATTGTACACCAGGTGTGGCAAAAGTTCAATCTGTTTTTTCTACTTATGCTTTGTATGTTTATAGCATAACTCAAGACGTTGCTTATTATTCCTACTGTATCAATCAATACGATAAAACTGAATTCGATGTTGTTAAATGGGCTCAGGTAGGTTCTACTGGTTACATATGGGGTGAAGTAAGTGATGTGGAAATATCTTATTTATGGAATTTTTCAGTAACATCAGCCACTATTATCTATAAAAATTCTGATCCAGGTGTTCCAAACTTTTTTTGTGGATCACCTGCAGACAGTATAACGTTAGAGGTTATATATCCAGAAAACATAATGTCTCCAGGAATAGGTGTTGATAAAAATAGAGATATAATCAGGAGATCTTTGCCTCCAAATGCCTTTTTATTAAAGGCTCCAAAACCTATGCCATTTTTTAATTCTGAATGGCAGTTAGATATAAAGTATTCTTACCAAAGAATAGACACATTTATGGGTGATGGTGATAATAGTAATGTAGTATGGCCATATAATATGGGTACAGAATGGTCTATTAATCAATTTGCTGAATCTCCTTTTATAGTTAAACATTTAAAGAATACTGGTGGATTTAGTATAAATGAGGTTGGTGGACTTAGTACTAGAGGATCTATGAAAATTATGGCTTTTATAGCAGATGAGGTAGGTAGAGTTCAGACTGCTGCGTCTACAAAATTGTTGCTTCAGGGCTATAATGGAGGATGTCGTAGTGTAGATATAACTTATAGTTATTCAGTGGATGCTAAAGAATATAATTTAGAACCTGATGGTGGATTTTTTACATGGAGAGGTTCTCCAACTGCTGTCAGCTCTAGTACCCCAGTAGTACATGCTAAACGTGCTAAATGTGGAGACCATGAATGCGCATCTGGTAATTGTATAGGTCCAGTTTGGTTTCCTTTTAATAATTGTACTACAATAGATTATTATGATGAAGTGAGTAATGCTAATTTTTGTACTTTATCAATAAGTGAAGCAGCACCAAATCTAGCAGTTATGGGGTTTGCGGGTTGGCGTTACGTTATAGCTGAACAATTTAAAGCATGGATATCTATGGGAGGTAATTGGGCTGCCACTTGCGGCTCACCTTGGAGTTTCCACTATAGTGAGGCTGGTGGTAATCAACGTTTTGTTGGAACTGGTAATAAAAAAGCTAAAGTAGATATATGGTATTACTTATTTATGGGTTGGGCACTACCACCCTTTGGAAATGAAGGTAGAGGGTATATAGAAAGATATATAACAAGAGATTTTGCTAGTCACATAGATTTTTCTGTAACCCCACCTAGAACAAAGTACAGATACATGCCAATGGTGTTTGATAAAGAGGATCTTTTTCCTGACCTTAATCCATTTTCAAACCCAGATGAGGCTTCACCTTTACATGAACCATTTTCTCATTTTTCTATGATGAGTAATTACACTGCTGAATTTATATCCGAGCAAGTTTCATCAGCAAGACATAGGTTTGAAGATATCATAGAACCTGTTCATCATGGTAATTGTATGTATCCATACCCATTAATGGAAAGTATTGGTGGTATGTATCGTGTTGTGCGCTATGGATTTAAAAACTCCAATTATGTCTGGGCATGGCCAGATTTTTGGAAACCAATAGAACGTGGTACAACATCATCATCATCATCTTTTAAATTTATGGAAGTTAGTAGACAAGATTATTATTTTGATTATAATAAAAAAGAGCACAGGTTAATAACAGATGAGGGAACTCATAAATTAATATTTAAAGCTCCTGTACTAAAGGATGGTGTTATGATACAATATCCAAGTATATCGTTGGATGGAACATTTCCTAGATATTTTAAAATTTTATATGGTAAAGATTATACTTCGGAAAATGTTGAGTGGATGGATGAGTCATCTGATGGTACAGTTGGGGGTTCTAATAGTGTAAATATATATCAAATATGTAACAATGGTGCTGGTTTAAATGGTTTATATGTGCATACTACTGGAACACAATGGTTACATGATTATAATACATTATTTGATGGTAATGCTTTACCAGATCCAAATAAAGATAGAAAAGCTTATCTTGGAAAAAGTGCTTTTACTGGAGAAGATGTTAATCTTTATTATAATAGAGGTGTAATTGCTTATTTACCACGTAACAGACTTAGATATTTACCAATAAAACTTAGTGATGTTCCAAAGTTACCAACACTTATGAATGGTTCGTTTGAGGATAAAGAATTAAATTCAATAACTTGTTTTTGGGATTCTGATATGGAAGAATACAAAGAGTCTGGAGTTGCTCTGACCATTGTTATTAAGGGTTTCTGGGGAACTAAAATTTCTGATCAAAGTACAGGAGATGATGCTGATGGTGAGGTTTTAATATACTCTATGCCAGGGATAAAAGTAATTGAAGGACGTAAGCCACTAATTGACAAAGATGAGAATGGATTTCCAATATGGCCTGAAAATAGTGAACTTGTTGATTCTACTTCACCTAGAACAGGTAAATATTATGTTCCAGGCGATTATGATAGTTATATGATTGAATTTGAGCTGCCAAGACAGCCAGAAAGAATAATTTCTAATTTTGCTTATTTTATGATTAGAGTATTTGCATCACCTGGAGTAGAGCTTCTAAAAATTAGTAGTATTTATATGTATAAAGGAACATATACTGGAAAAACAGAAGAAATAAAAGTGTGGGAAAAAAGATATACTGTAGGTGAGGTAGCTAATATTGAAGGTTTAAATGCTGATGGTCCAGATACAGGTTTGTATAGAGCATATGAGCAAAATAATATAAATGCAGGTCAATATTTTCCTTTTGATAATAAATTTACAGTTGTTGATCATAAAGATGGAACATTTTTAGATGAAGGTGAAGCATATTTTGAAGAGGGTGGTAAAGTGGTATCTAAACTAAATATGGTTGGGTTTACAAAAATATTTAGAGAAGATGAAAAATTACTTATTTCAATGAGTAATTTAAAAGATATGGAGCTTAATCCTCAAAGAGAGTTATATGAAGAAGCTATAGATAGAGATGATTATGATACGTTAAATTTTAAAGGAATACTTCATCCAGCAGTACGTGACTGGTTAAAAACAATACATACTACCATCAAAACTCCATCTAGTATGACACTAGAACATAAAAAAATAGATTGGGATCATAACAATCATAAAAATTTTTTTTCACAAGATGGAGGTTTTATTTCACCAGGAGGACATTTTTATAAGTGGGGACCTAAATATGTAAGACGAAGATGTTATATATGTGGTGGAGCTCAAAATGTGTATGAAGCTAAATATGTGCATAACCGGCATGCTGGAGGTGATGAATCTGATGCACTACCTACTGGTGCTGCATTTAATGGGTGGACTAGACTATGGTATTATGAGTGTCATATGGCAAATTTAAAACCACTCGGTCAATCTGAATCTGGTATGTTTACAGATTCTTTAACAGGGGCAAAAAATGCTACACTTAAGAGGTCATAATTATGATGAATGATTTAGTAGATAAAATAGACTGTGAAATTTGTGGTGGTACGTTAGAATTATCTAAATCTTCTACAATTGATGAATACGCTATAGCAGTAACTTTAAATGCTAACATATCTCAAAAAATAGATGAAATTATAGGTAGATATTTAGTCTATAAATGTATTTTATGCTCCGCTACATATAAATATACATATAAAGACTTAGAAAAGGTTTTACGTAAAAATCTTACGCAGCAGATGTTAATACTTGTAGCTCGTGGTAATATAATAAATAATTATAATATGACAGACAAATTACTATTTTATTGTGGTAAGTGTAATGGTATTGATGGAGTTGGTGGCTGTCTTAAAACAGTATATAATAATTGTAATATAAAGAGGTTTCCACTAAATGGGATATAACTTTGATGGTAATGTAACTGCTTCTTCTAAATGTTTATACGATTCTAATATAGGGTATGAAGCAGATTTTTCTATAAATGGAGAAGTAGATGGTTGGACATATTATAATGGTATCCATACGTATGGGTGCTGGAATAATTTTCTTTTTGGTACATTGTATGATAATTCTGCTGTTATTGGTAAAATGGAGGTATTTAGAGCGGTTGCTGCAGAAGATTTTTATGTAATTCGTATAGTTATGAAATTAAATATAAAGAAACGTGTAGGGACTCAATCTATACCAACTTATGGACGAGTAATGTGGAGAACTTTATCAGATCCTACTTGGTCTAGTATCAAACAATATGATTTTGAATTGTATAATGATGTGGAATGGCATACTTATTTTATAAATATGGCTGATGCTCAATGGTGGCAAGGTGATGTTAATGACCTAAGAATATATCCTATTTTAACTGATGGTAAAGATGGAGATGAATTTTATATTAGAACTATTGAAATAATATCGATAGATAAATATAAATGTTTAAATGTATCTTGTGATTATTATACACAATATAAGCACAATTGTCAAGGAATAGGTGAAAAAGGATATTGTAAATCCGAAGCTTTGTCAGGATATGTTTATGAAGGTACAACTTTTGATTTTTCAGAAAAAGATAAGTTTTATAGTGTGGAAAAAGGTATAAATGATACATTACTTATAAATATAAATGATTATGGTTATGAAAATATAGTTATAGAGCCATTTCAAAATTATCGTGGATACAATGTAGCAAAAATTATATCAAGGGAAATATCTAAACTAGATGTAGGTGGTTATTCTGAAGGAAGTGTTGTATATACTGAAATGGGAGAATTTATAATATATTCAGGTACATATGTAAATGATAGTGTTGTTACTATAAAATATAGTAAGTTAGCTAAAGATTTAAATTTTTATAATAGCTACGAAGAAGATATTTCAACTGTACATACTGGTAAATCTCCAGCCTCTGGGTTTTTACCTTATTCATCATTTAAAATTAATACATACCAGATATATTCTCTTTTAGATTCAAATTTTAAAACTGAATTTTACTTTAATCCATTCATATACAACGTAGAAGGTGGTCGAAGAGACTGGTTAGAAACTGGATTAGGTGATCCATCAAAAGATTCTAGGAAAGGTGAGGGTGATTTAAGTGGAATTTTAAATAGGTACTATGATCAAATTAATAATGCAGATAAGACACTTATAGATTTTACACACCCAGTAAATGCTAGTGGTCGTGTAACTAAAGTTTATGCTGGAATTACTTTAGATCAGTTTGGTTCTGGAGATTGGAGTCAGACTCGTGGAACTATGGATGATAAACGAACGAAGACCCAATTAAGCAGTGCTAGAATAATGTTTTTTAGACCTCTAAAAGATGGTAATATTAGAGTTTTACCTATAGAATTGCCTATAAATAATAGAGTCATAGAAGAAGGTAAACTTTATTCTGCAATACAGGAATATGTTGAACTAGATTGTGATATATTTTTAAATAAGGGTGATCTTATAGGTGTTTATAATGCTAATGTTTATCGTAGTAAAAATATATCAGGTAATGAAGTAGATGCTTTATATTACCAAGTTTCAGGTAAAGCTTCTGGAATACTTGAAGTTAGAGAACCTACTGGAGAAGGTTCTTCTGGAACTTTGTTATATGTTAGAAGCAATCAAATTCAGAATAGATTAGTATTAAATATAGATTTAGGTCGTAGAATAAATGTTAAGGATGTGGATATTGTAGGTAGGTCAAATGAGGCTAAACTAGTTTATAATGTTGCTAGATGTTTGGATGTTAGATGGGAAGTAGATTTATTTGGTGAAGATCATACTACTGGATACATAGTTAGATATAGACCACTTTTAAAAGCATACTTTAATCATCCTAATATATTTTATGGTAAAGATTGTTTAAATGATGGTATAAAAACTGTTCCAGACGGTATATCTGCCGATTCATTTACTCTTAATTATGGAAAGAATTATTCTTCATGGGAAAGTGCTGTTCATAAAAAGGATGGTGGAGATGGTGTTGTAGTTAAAGGTGCTAAATATTTTCACGTAAATGGGGATGAAGAATGGATAGGGGTCTATGTTCATGCTAATAAAATAGATCCTTTTATAATAGATGATTTTTGTGATGATCCAATAGCATTTACTTTATTATTTCCATTTGAAAAAGAAAAACCTTTAAGTGGTATTACAATTTATTTTAAAGAACAATATAATTTTAGAAGTTATGCTTTATCAGTGTATAGAGGTGCATATTATACAGGAGGAGATGCAGATGATCCTAGATTTGAACTTATTCACGATAGGACAGATGGTACCAATACACCATGGAATTCAGTAACATTAGATGGATTAGATTATGTACCAGAAGAGTTATTACGTTGGAGTAATATAGAATTGTACTTAGCAAAAAATCCATGTATAGGACATCCTGTAACTAAAATTGTAGGTCCTGTAGAAGTAAGTTATGATGGTCCTTTAGGTAGTGGAAGTACAGCATCTTATTTTGATTCTATGGGAGGAATAGTATTTTTTGCCCAAGGACAAATTTTAAATAATGAGCAATTTTTACAAGCCACAAATGTAGATTGGACTACTATATCTTATGAATGGCCTTCTATAATGTCAAAAGGATTTAGACTATATTGCACTAATCATAAATCTACTAAAATATGTGAATTTGAGGTTTTTTGTGCAGTTGAAAATGTTAAATCATCTATGGGCGGTTCTATAGAACTCTTATATTCCGATTATGGTGATTATTGGTGGACCTCTGAGGATAAAGAAGTAGAGTATGGAGTAAATTCATTTGTAGGAGATACTCCACAATATTTAAATATAGTAATTAAGCCTATAACTGAAATATCACTTAGTGATATAACTATAAATGTAAGTTATGAAGATTTTTTCATGGGGGAAAAAGGGTGTGAATATATACTTTTACCTGAAGAGTCAAAAATAAATACTGAAAATATATCACAAAAAATTATATTTAAGAATATCTATAATCATCCTTACGATTTAAATGTAGATATAGCACACGATAATATTACAGAAGCAGGTATGGTATTTTTTAGTTTAATGAATAATGAGGAATCTATAACTAATCCACTTGTAGGTGCTGATGCATATTATAGAAAAAAAGAAGATTATTTATTTCTTAATTATCAAAAAAATGTTTCTATAAATTGCCCAGTATATGCATTAAAAAATTTAATTGATGGTGCTCATGCCTGGTACTCACATGATAAAGAACATTCTTGGAAATACTGGGGTAAGATTACAAATTGTAAAAATATAAATTTTTCTAATTTACCAAATGCTGCTATAACTACTTTAAATTTACCGGTATTAAAGAGAAGTCAGTGGTGGAAAATAGGATTTCATGACCCAAGAATAGTAATATCTATTCAAGAAATGCATGTTTACTATAATAATGAAGAAATAAGTGGCATTCAATTTTATCATCAAAAAAATAGTAATGCCATATCGACTGGAAACATTAATACAGCGCCACACTTAAGTAACGATATTATAGATGGTAGTTATTATATATTAAATGGTGATAATAATATAGGTTTTAAATTACCAGGTGTTCAGGAAATAGATAAAATAGTTATGTATCATAATTATTTATTAGAGTATGAAAATAGTCATGATAAAGCAGGTATAGATAGTTCTACTGCTTTTTGTTTACATGGTAATGGGGATACATATCAGATTGATTCATTAGTAGATGTTAGTTATAATGAACATAATATTATAGTTGTTGGAAGTGGTATATATTGTGATGAGGGTTATGAGTCTGTATATTATGATTTTATACAAGATTTTTCAGATTGTGAAAAAGTTATAGAAACATTTTCTGATCCTATAATAAATTCAGAAATATGGACTGATTTAACTGGCGTTACTATTTCTGGTAGTAAACTATGTGTTACAAATTCAGGAATTATTGGTAGTATCAAAACTACTTCTTATTATTATAATAATTTTGATGTTAGGGTAGACTTAGACATTGAAAATGGTTATAATGATATGGGTTGGGGGTGTTATTTAGAAGCTGTTGCTGATAATAATATAACAGTTAGAGTTGGTAGATTTTATACAACTATGTCTTCTAAGTTTAATACTTTTGTAGCTAACGGATTTGACTCTAATGGATGGAAAAATCCAACTTATCAAACAACATCTAATACTACTGGACTTAAATTAAAATTAGTTAGGATTGGGGATGTTACTACTTGTTATGGTTTTGATAGTAATAATATATGGTATACTATAGGGTCTTATACTACAATTAGTGTCTCTCCAGTACAGTTTAGATTTATTTCAGATTTAACACCGCTGGCTTTTGGTAAAGTCACTATAGGTAAATTTGATAATTTTATTGTGGACAGAGTAGATTTAGGGTGGGGTGTTAATGAAGATAGTTTATCAACATTTATTTGTACTAGTGGTATAGGTCCTAATGGCTGGGCTTATAATTATGACACAGCTATATTCAATAGCTGTGATGCTTCTGGGTATAAAATACCTAAAATATTTAAATATCAAGATTATCCAATAGACGAAAGTTTTGCATTTATTTTTGATTTTACTTTTCAAACTAATACTTTTGTAGATAAAAATGGTGTTACTTCTAATGATTATGGTGTTGCTGTTGGTATGTTAGGAAGGCATGTCAATAATCAATATTATTATCATACGTGGCAAAAATATTTTACTGGTGCACAAATAATTTTAAAAAGAGACAATATTGGTATAGGAATAAGAAATGATTGGTGTGAAGGTTCAGAAAGTTATGTTACTCTAGACACAAGAACTACTACCTATTATTGCAGATTTACAAGTGATGGAAATAGTAATTATCATTGCTATGTTTGGACTGATGGTTTTGACGGAATTTTAAAGTTAGTTGATTTTGGATTACAAAGTAATATAACTTGGCAGGCATATAAAATTGGTGTTGGATCAGGTTGTAATAATGACGCTCAATATAATTCTTCTATAGGAAGAGCAACTGGTTGGGTATCAGATTTTGATTTTAAATGTGATAAAGTTTCTTATAACCATATAATTCATAAAAGTTCTATTAAGTTTAGTGGTTTTACAAAAGAAAAAATTTTAGTTGATTATAAAAATAGTTCTAAATGTAATATAGTGAAAGATGGATTTTTTTTTGATTCTAAGAGTTTTACATTTGATTTTTTTATAAAATTTAATAATTTACCTTCTAAAGACGGAGATAAAATATATTTATTTAAATGTTGGGATGATGATATACCATTACTTAATAATACATATGTAACTATGCCATGTTCATGGGCATTTACTATAGAACGTGTATCTGGTGGATATAGATGGAGATTTTATATTAATCATAATAGTATATGTAAAATTATTATGGACTGGTCATTCTATCCTGACATGCAAAGATGGTATCATTTTTATTTTAGTAATTCAGCTCAAAATGTTGGTGTAAATTATATACAAGCAGTTCTTTTAAGAAATGGTCATCAAGTTTGGTCAAGTTCATTTAGTAGCAATTTAATAGTTGATTTTTCAGTAGATTATTCTGGTTTAAATATATATATTGGAGAAAATTTAAATGGTTGGATGAGTGAAATCAGAATATCCTCAGATTATACACCTGGTGGGGCTCGTTGCCCAATTTATAATAGTTTATATTATAATCTATCTAAATCTGTTCCTACTAAACAATATGAACGTTATTATACTGTGGTAATATATGACAGTTCAGATAATATAAATTATGGTATACAAATGTATGTTGACACACTATTTGATAATAGTTATAGTTATCATGAACCATTTAGTATTTGGAGTGCTCAATATTATACTTTTTTTGCAGTTGATTTTGGACAAAGACATGATTTAGAAATAGTAAGGAGCTTTCCAGTAGACACATCATATCAATTTTCTTTAACTAGTAATATAATTTATTCTAATAAAGATACATCAGATCCAAAAGTAGCTTTTTCATTAACTTCGTTAGAGACAGAATTAAATACTAATTTTGATGGTCAGAATTATGATTACCCACATAATTGGATTAAATTAGATACCACTAAAGCTACATCATATATAATAGACGATTCATTTTATCAATCATGTTCACCAGGTATGGGTCAAGAATATTCTAGAGCTATGGCTAATTTTTATTTTAATGGTAATTTTGATTTTTATATTAATTATAATTTAGGTAATAATTATCCTATAAGCAATACATGGGAAATAAGTATTCAAATAGAAGATGTAGATAATGTTAATAATAAAGTTAAATTTGAACGGTGTTTTAAAGATTATGGAAATCAATATATATTGTGGGTACAAGATAATAATGCATCCTTGGTAAAAATTACAGCATATTGGAATGATATAATGACTGGTTCTATTAGGATGGAAAGAGCTGGTTCTATATTTAAAGTTTACACTAAATCTATTAAAGATAGTTTTGAAGATTTTGTATTGATATATTCATATCAAATGAAAAATATTTTTAGCCCAATATCACAATTAAATTTATATACCCTTAGTGATGCTCCTACATACCCACCTATAAAGGTTTGGTGGGATAATTTTACTGTAGTTAAATCTGAACCTATTTATAGTACTTTTCAAGATGCTAGGTGGATGAAAATAAAAATGTTAAATGGTGATGGTATAAATAGAATTGTTAATAGTGCTGGAGTATATTCCGATATTTCATCTCAAAGAAATGAAGTAGGTCAATATAATAATTACTGGACATCTTTAGGGTCGGCATGCACTAGCTATGCAACTGCCGAAAATATAGCTCTTGGTGCTACTGTAAGTGGTTCTAGTTATGTAGGAGTTATGTCATTTGATAATGTTACTAATGGTGTAATTTTAGATAGTGATCTTTCTCAATGTTGGGGATCTGGAGAAGAAGATCATCCTTATTTTACTGTACATTTTAATACTATAGAACCAATTTTTAGATTTAAGGTTTTTCATGGTTCATCTACTACAGATGTTAATAATATAGTTGTTGATTATAAAATTCAAATTTCTACTGACGGAGAAATATTTTCTACCGTATTTACTATAACTGGTAATACTCTATTTGAGAGAACACACGATTTATCCGCACCAGTTTATGCTAAAGTAGTTCGTTTTTATATAGATAAATATAAATCAATGGATAGATTTGTTTGGATTAGTGCAGAAAAAAATTATGATTTTTGGAAGGGTGCAGTTATAAGAGAATTTGAAATTTACAGATATTATGGATTTATTGTTTTAAGTAGTGAAGATACACCTATAATAGCTGTAGATTTACAACAACCATTCTTTATAAGTGGACATTCTATTATTGGCATCGACACTGAAGCTAGTTTAACTACTGAAAATACAGATTGGGATAATAGTGATAGTAATTTTGCATGGTCTAATAGTAATTTATCTAATCCGCATAAAGTTGAATTTGGAAAATGGGGTGCTACTCCTTGTTTATCTAAATGGGTAGTTTTAAAAAGAAATACGGCTACGCATTATCCTATAGTACCGGATGGAAGTCATCCACTAACATGCACACCAGATTTTTTAAAGCATATTATTATATCAGCTTCCCCAGATGAAATAGGTTCAAAACCAAATCCAATAGAATACCCGTGGATGTGGCGATCCAACATTAGTGAACTTAATTACGATTATAATAAAATTACTTATGGAGTATCAGTAGAACGGTCATTAAAAATAAGTTATCCTGCGTCAACCGAAAGTGAGCATATTAGATTTGTAGGTGGAGATCATTTTGGTTGGGATACTGCTGCATCATGGCGAGATGGTATGGGAACTTATTTATATATAGATGATATAAATAATTTAGACCTTGAATATGGTTATTTTTACATAGGTGGAATAGATTATACTTCTCAACATTATCCTATAACTCATAGATGGAATATGACTACTTTTAGTGGCATATTAAAAAGTGGTTGGAATAATATAAATTTAACATTTTTATATGCAGATGATGTAATATATAAAGCGCAAGATATACTATTTGGACGAGATCCTAGACGTTTATATTCTATAAATTGGAATACTATAGGCTTTGTATTTAGAGGTAAAGGTAGGTCATTACAATTAAATTTTGAAGGTATATATATAGAAAGAAATCATTTTGAACATGGATGTTACCCAGGTCAACAAGGTTTATACTTACATGGAAATGATATGATGAAGGTGTCTGTAGGAGAATTAGATTTACATTCCGGGGCTATAGAATTTTGGATTAGACCAGATTGGACTTGGGATGGAACAGATAGATATGATGATTTTAAATATAGAACATTGTTTCATATAGGTAACGTAGCTAATGATGTTTTTGGTGCTGCAATATCATCTGCAGGGCTAGAAGTATATTTTGGTAATGTGTTAAAAGATTTTAATTCTTTTACTACAACTGGTTTTAATTTTTCATCTATAGAAAAAATTTTTCATATGGCATTTGTATTTTCTAATGATGGTACTAGTATAGCATCTGATGGAAGTTCGATACAAATATATATAAATAATCAAATAGTGTCTAAATCTACAACAACTTGGAAAATAAGTGATATTAAACATTTTAACTTTATATTAGGTGGTCAGGGTTTATTAGTTCAAAAATCTCAAGGGTTTGATTTTAATTCATCTGCGGTTGATGGAGTAATTTGTAGACTCAAAATACATAATTATTGCAAAATTGATTACTCTGATTGTATATTAGAAAATTTTAGTAAGACAATATTAAGTTCTAGTGGTTTTATTGAAATTTCTAAGGATAATGTAACCTTTAATAAAGTAGGAAGTAAAGAATTACCTTTTTTATTTAAAGAGGTAGCTCCAGGAGAGATTATTCCTATATGGGCAAAAGTTTTACTTCCTAAAGAATTGACTGGATATGAGAAAAGAACTGCACAACTCATAAGTAGTTGGGATATAGGAGTATAATATGGAGTATAATATTTTAAATGGTGCTTTATGGGAATTAAATACCACAATAGGTAATAAATTTATAGATTTTAATGATATGTATTTATTAGATGGTTATGGTAGTACTCCAATTTTTAATCTTAGTGGTAATGATATATTTGTTATGGATTTTGATTTCGGGCATAGAATTCATTTAAATCGTTTTGAATATAAATTTGTATCAAGTAGTGATATTTATACGGTTGCTTCTGGTGTTTCATTTTTTTATAAAAATGAAAGTTTTGATGACTATGAATTAATGGACACATTTTTATCATATGGTAATATTTTTTATACTACCATGTCTGGGTCTATTTTTGCACCTAGGTGTATAAGGATGAGTCATACAATATCTGGTACTTATGGAATAAGTACTATATCTGGATCAGTATACGGGTTTAGTGCTTTAAGTAGTGATACTATAGTTGGTTTCGGTATTGATGGTAATAAAACTACCGAAATTATAGAAACAGCTAGAGATAGCGACCCTATTATACGATCAGTAGCAATTTATAATAGTGGGTCAAGAATAGCTGATGCTTTTGTTAATTTAGAACCTAAATTTTCTTCAGTTGATGAAGTAATATATATATCAAATAGTGATAATGGTCCTTGGATTAAATCATTAGACTCATCCGAACTTATAGCTGATATTACTAATTTTAATTCAGGATACGCTAGTAGTTTACAAATTATAAACGAACCACTTCATATGAGTAGTATTTGTGATTGTAATAATTTATATGCTACAAAATTTGAAACTGATTATTATTTATCTAGAGTTTTTAAAAAAAATAATAATACTTATTGTAGATTTGTTATAAACAATGTAGGAATAGGAGGTAGAATAGAAGTAAATAAATATGATGTTACAGAAACTATAGAAGTTAGAAGTAGTAATACACCTCCAATACCTTATATAATTATTAGAGAATTAGTAAATATTCCTTATACAACTAGTTACGGTAATACTCAATTGAGATATAGAGATCGTTGGTTAAATACATATACTTTAAAGGAAGATAGTTCATGGACCTTTTTAACAGGATCGTGTTATTGTACATGGAAATCTTATAAAGTTGTTTTTGATCAATTAACTGAGAGATGGATTGGATATGCTACTCAAGATGGAACTAATGGTAGTTATAGTTTCGCTGAATTGTATATATTCAATAATATGGGTACGTCAAGCTCACTAACATATAGACTTTCTTATCAGTCTGCTGGTGGTGATCCAGTAAATTACTCATTTAAAGAATTAAAATTAGATTACACTGGAGGTATGTGGGTTTATCTTTACTGCCAATCTTATCATTCAGGAGATTTTATTCATGCATCTGGATATTTTTTAGCTTATTTTGATGTTAATATGTTAAATACTTTTAAATTATTTACTGTTACTGAGGAAATTGGTGAAATGGACGTTGATTACAATAGTAAGTGTGTGTGGTATACAAAACCGACAACTAATGCTATTTATAAAGTAAGTGTAGCTGGTGATATTGTAGTTAGTTTTATAGATGCAGATGTTACTTATAAACTCGGTGGGATAGCAGTTATGCCTGATAGTAGTTTACTATATGCTAATGGTAAGGATTTACATCGGTTAAAAGCTAATGGTATCTATCTTCCAGAATATTTTATAGAAGGAGCTGCATTAGATAATATTGAATATTTAGTGTTAGATGGTGATGGAAGTGAAGCTGTTTGGACTATAGAAGGTATGACTGTAGGACGTATTTATATTTATGGTGAAAAAAAAGGAACATATGATTTTAGAGTTACACTAGATTACCCAACTAGAATGATTTCAGTATTAGGCGGTGCGTGGGTACATTGTGCTGATATAGATGGTCAAGGTGGTGTAGTAATGCGATTTATATCTAAAGAAAATCGTAGAGTAGATAGAGAATATAGACCTAATTATAATTCTTGTCCAGGATTACTTTGTCAACCATATTATCATCCAAATTACACTAAAAAAATGCCAATAAGTATAGATTTGGTGTGGTCTAATTTAAGTTGGAAAAAAGTAGCTATAAATGGGTTTCTAGCTCCAGAAGACCAATATCATCAATTAAAAGTTATTTTAAGGTGCCAAACACCTATAGAAAGATATCCAGAATTTATAACAAACATAGACCAAGAATTTATTTCATATGACGACTTTGATCAAAATGAAAATATACCTAATAAATTACTTTGGGGCAATTGGTTAAACTATCCATCTATAAATAGAGTTTATGTTGATACTGTGAATAAAAAATTAGTTTTGGCGCCAGAAATAAGTAGTCCATTAAGTTCTTTTATTGATACTAAAAATAGACTTATGGTAAGTAGAGATTCTGATGGAATATTAGATATTAGAATTCGTTATACAATTGGAGCAGGAGATGGTGTAAATAGTACTAAAGATGAAGATTTATATATCTATGCTTATAGTTTAGATCAAGGATATAGTGGTAAATATTTAGGAGTTTGTTTACACATAGCTGCAAATCCAGAATTAAATAATTGGGTGATTTATGCAGGATTTAATGATCTATGGAATTTTAATAGTTATTTTAGAGGATTGAATATGTATGATGGAGAATTAAGATTGTATTGGGATGGAAGCACAGTATATGGAGGTCGTAGAGATTTAGAAGAAGCATTTGTTAACAGTAATTTATCCGTTAATTCAAATTCAGTTGGAAATAACTTTTATATTAAAATAATATCAAATAAGGATAGTTCACAGGTAAAAATAGATAATTTTAATGTCTATAAAGGGTATACATATTATTATACTGAAGGTCCTTTAATAAAATCTATACATAAACAAGAATTGGTGGAAATAAAAGAAATATATCCTAATAATTATAAGAATGTTTATATTAAAACTTATGTACCTAAAGATTTAGAAATAGGACCAAGTTATGATATGGACATGAAAGTTAGATGGAGGGTACCAACATACTAATGTCAGATTATGGAGATTATATAAACATATATGAGTATAAATATAGAAGACCAGTATATTATACTAATCCTTATTCTACTTATACGACAAATATAGTAGCTAAATTAGTTCTAACCTCAGCTAATTTTAATTTTAATTTAGCAAAAGAAGATGGTTCTGATTTTAGATTATTATCTGGGATGGGTGTATTAAAAATGTGGAAGGCTTACTGGTCTAAAGGTAGTAAACATGCAGTATTGTTTTTTAAAATACCTAATGTAGGTGGTGATGCAACTGTTATTTTTAGTGCCTACTGGGGTAATTCAGCAGCTACTAATGTGTCAGATCCAGGTTCTATGGAATTTTTATTTTATGAAACATTTAGTAGTTCTACTTTATCAACATTAAAGTGGACTGGTCGTACTAGTAATGGAAATAGTATTTATGGTTATTTACTACCAGATTCAAACTTTGCCGAAAGTATTACCAATCCTTTTGAAGGCAAAAATAGTTGGATTATGGACGCAGGAGTTTATGCAAATTTTTCTAGCACCCCATCATATTATAGTGATACATATTGGGCTATGAATTTTGAATTTACTGGCACAGAAAATAATTTTGGAATAGGTATAATGCCTTTAAATAGAATAAAAACTAATGCTGTCCCAGCAGCGCAATCAAGTTATAGTTTTATGGATAAATCATATGGTGGCTTAGAGCCATATAGTTATCAAGATATTTGCATAGACTATTATGAACCAGATGATAGAATTACACTAAAAATTCAAAATAGAAATACATACCATGATGTTGAATACCAAATTTGGAGAAAAGTAGAAGGTGATACTAGAATAAAGAACATTAGAATATATGGTAGAGAACATTACGGGTCGTATCCTTCTTATATTAGTTGGCTTATGATAAGAGAGCGTAATGGTTTAACTCTAAGTAGTTTAGATGGTAGAGATTTATATGTACCTTATCCTAATGTTCCATCCAAAGATCAGGATTTTAGAATTTATTTAGAAGATTTTACTAGTACTCAATATCAACATGAAACTTCTTGTGGTGGAAATCCTTATTTATTATCAGATAATGGTTTTGACTCCAACACAAATGTTTGGATAAGCGATAATAACGCATCTATATCTGGAGTATCTTTAACTATACATACAGGATGGTCTATGGATATAACTAGTTCAAGTTTTGGTCATTATGATTCTAGTCATATATATTATTTCAATGCTTCAAAATTATCAGACAATAATACAGATAGAATGAATAGGGATTATTGGAATTGTACTACAACAAGTGGATGGGCAGCAATAAATTTTTCAGAAGGTATGGCTATAGGAGCTTTTAGAATAAAATCTACTTCTGATTTAATAGGGTGTCCAAAAAATTTTTCTTTTTATGGGTCAAACTTTAATCCAATGTTTAATTTTGATTTAGCAATAAAATTAGTTGAGGGTTCATTTGAATTATTAAATACATGGCAAGCTAGAGTAGTAATAAATCCTACAATTTATACATACTATATATTGGATATTCAAAATACTTATGATAATAAGAATATAAAACTACAAGAATGGGAAATGATGGATAATCTCGGGCAAATAGAAAAAAAATATCCATCTCAACTTAGACTTCATCCAGCTATGTATGATAATTGGCAATATAATTTTCCAAAAGAAATATCACTACAAGGATCTATAGACGGAGTAAATTGGTCTACATTAATACCATGGGCTTATACTTATACTCCATTTATAAAACATTATATAGAAGATGGTTATTGGCAAATATATTCTTTTAGTAATAATATAGGTTATTGGTCATTTAGATTATTATGTAGAGGTAATTGGGAAGCAGAAGATAATAAAATAATAATAGGAGAATGGTCTTTACATGAGTCAAGTGAAGAGGCTTATACCTATAGAATATTAGATGGGGCTAGTAATAATATACAACAAATATGGGCTACTACATCATGTGAATTAGATGATAAGTATGGAATTATATTTATCGCCAATGAAAAAATGAATAGAACCTCAAATAAAAAACTTGTTGGGTCTTCAGATCTGCCTATTTATTACGAAGATTTCAATGTAGTACAGGAGAAGTAATATGCCAGTATCCAGTTGGGTTAATTCGGTTGAATTTATTGATGCTACTATAGCTGGTTCTAATAATAGTTCTAGTTATACTCTATCCAAAGGTCAAAATTATACTAATTGTATACCTTTTTTTACAGTTTGTGGAGATTCTACTTATTGGGATAATCGTTTAACAGATGTTTACTTTTCTGGTACTACGGAATCTGGAATTATTAATTTTGCAAGATCAAATAATAGGGCTACTAGTAATTATATAAAGTGTTATGTGGTTGAATTTAATCCAGAACAAGTTAGAGTACAACAAGGAAGTTTTTCTTTAACTGGGTTAACAACAACTACTGTTACATTACCCACTACAATAAGTGGAACTGATAGAGCAGCCATGACTTTTGGATGGAAATCAGATAATACTTATCAGTATGCAACCTGTATAGCTGTTCGTGGTAGAGTATTAAATACTACATCTATAGATTTCTATAGGTATGCTTCTACATCAAATTGTACAGGGCATTGGTTTTTATTTGAAGATTTAGGAAATAATTTTAGAACTTATCATTTATATGCTTCAAGTACTTCTGGGTTAACAGTAAATATTAGTGACCAAAAAACAGTTGATCCTTTAAGAACATTTGTATTAGGTTCATATGCTACTGATGGGATTAATGCTGGCAGTTCTACATATTGGTCTACTAGGATATTTTTATATTCTATAGGTACCATAAGATGTGATAAAAATTCTGGTTCATACACTATACACTGGGCTGCACAAGTAGTAGAGATATTAGATCAAACTAAAGTATATGTTCCTATGGATCATTGGATAGTAGATTGGATTACTCCTACTACTTATAGTAGAAGTGTTGGTGGAGTTTCTGGAAGAGTTCCTTTTTTATGTAATCCAGAAACTTCAACCTCAGTTACGGCTATGATGCAGGGTTTTGCAAGAGGAGAAAATAATGTTACTTCTGGAATGAATAGTTGGATGGTAGCTTCAGAAATAACAGCAAGCGGTACCATAACACATACCAAGTTCGGCACTACTTATGCTGCTAGACCGTCTTATACAGTAGCTGTAGATTGGTCTGGTATATCAGTTGATACCGGTTTTAATTCATTGCCTATTCCTGAAGGTAATGGTCCAAATGAATCTTTTGTTAAGTCAGTAGAAAATTTTAGATTTACTTTAACTGGAAATTTAGGTGTTTATGTTTTAACTAAAGGTCAGGTTGCTTCCAACTGCGCAATTTTTTCATCTAATAGAAGTGTAAGTTCAGACACGTTAAATACTATCTGTGTTAATACATATATAAAAGAACCTGGGTTGGTTTACATGCAACATTGGAGTGATACAGAACAAGCCATAGTTGATGTTAGTGTAATAGAATTTTATCCTAATCAGGTTAAAGTTCAACAGTTTAATGTTAATAATTTTAGTTCTACTACCACCAATGTAATCATAGATGAAATTTCCTCAGTTAATAAAGCTTTTATTCTATCTAGTGTTTTTACACCAGATGCTAATTACATATCATATATTAAATATGCTTTTAGTAGAATAGGATTTACTAGTACAACTAATGTTGAATTATATAAATATGCTATAAGTACTGCAAGTATATGTTCATTTTTTATTGTTGAGGATCTTCAAAATAACTTTATAACGAACCACACAACTCAAGAGTTTTCTAGTAATGATAGTTTTTATAATGATTTAGTAAATTGGGGTTCGCATAATTCATTTCCAATAGTAACATATACTAGTGATTCACCAAACGATTATCCATATTTTTGTTCTATAAGAAGTTATTATTATTCAGAATTTAGACCGATATATTGCGATAAAGCAAATTCTGGTTATAATGTATATTGGTCAGGTACAATAGTAAAATTTATAGATGATAAACATCATACCATGCCTTTATCTAAATCTATATCATCAACATCTATTTCTGATATAGGTTATTACACTGACTATTTAAGAGGAACACCTAATATTACAGCGTATAATCCATCTCAGTATAGTACTATGTATTGTAATTCATTATCTTCAGCTGCCACATCAGAATCGTTTGGAACTGTGCGTATAACTAATTATGATACTGGAGAATATGAAATTAGTAAAGGTGGTGCATCTTATCTTTCATATATGGGAGTTCATTTTATAAATTGGGTTGGTTATCATTATCAGGATGCTAATAATATAACTGGAACGCAAACAAAATCCTTTATAAACTCTATACAAAGAGATTCTTTCAGTACTGATGCTGGTTTAGTTAGTGTATGGTTAAGATATGGACAAGATATAACAAAGTGTGTACCTTTTATTTGTAATTCAGGAGCTTCAAGTGACGGTTATCAACTTAGGTTACTAAAATCTATATATAGATATTCAGATCCAGATTGTTTTACAATACGTTTTGGGTCTAGTAGTACAGCTAATAGAAAAATTTTGCCATATATAGTAGAATTTAATCAAGATATTAAAGTTCAACATGGATCTGGTTATGCCTTAGGAACGTCAAAAACTTTTACTATAGAATCAGTAAATTTAAATAGAGCATTTTTACAATTTTATGCACATTCTGACGCATGGAATAGAGATATTAGACCTCATGCTATATGTGGTTATTTTGCAAGTTCTACTGAATTATCGTTTACTAGAAATTATGACAATGAAAGTATGTATATAAGCTGGTACGTAGTAGAATGCCCAGACTGGGGTAAAGATAGTTATTGGACTACGTATCATAATATTACTGGAACTTTAACTGGAGGTTCTGTATATAGTTATCTTACTACTCAACCATCTACGGAAAGATCTATTTATTTAGTATCATATGCCCACGATGAACCAAATGGATACCCATATTATGGCTATTATTGTGTATTTCATAGACAAGATTTTGTAAATATGGATAGGAGTAGCGTTGGTTATAATATAACTGCTTCCAATGTGGAAGTTATTGAATTTTCACCAACTTTAGTAAATAAAGGTCTTAAAGTGTATTCTAATTTTTATACATTATCTACTACTAATCCTTTAGATATAAGTTTAAAATTAAATACTTATGATAATTTTCATATACAAAGATCAATGATAGTAAATGATAATAATCAAAATATAACAAGGGTTGAGACTCCAGATTATCAGGGATTACAAGAAGGATATCATTATTTTGAATTTAAAGACACAGTAGGAAGTGGTTATAGTAATACTATAACAGCATCTAAAGTTGGTAGTACTTATACTTCTTATGGATTTTATAATGCAATTCAATTTCCAAGATATAATAAGTATTACTTTTCAGGATATGTAACAGAGCAAGGACATCCAGTTGTAAGAAAATTGGCGGCGTATAAAACATCATCTGGCGAATTAACAGATACAACATTATCTATTAGTGGAACTGGATATTTTTATTTAGAAACAACAGATTATGAAGCTCATCATATAGTAGCAATAGATGATGATGAAGGAACTTCATATAATAATTTAATTTATGGAAAAGTTTATCCTACAGCTATATCAGGAGCATTTGCTTGGATAGCAGATTATGCAACCATTTCTGGTATAGGAGAATATACAACAACATAATATCAAGGAGAATATAATGATAGCAGTATATATAAATAATAATCAATTTAGAGTAGAAGAAGATCATGTAGAAGAATTTAAAACCGGCAGAAGAATTAAAGCTAACTGTGGTGATGATGGATATGTATATTCTAATATTTTATCTTCATCTTACTCTGATCCATATACTACTATAATTATTACTGAATCATTATTAACCTCTAATTTAATAGATGTATTATATGGAATAGTAAATATAGGTGATACAGGTTCTTTGCCTAACCATCTTCATGATGGCTTAGAAGGTCAAGGTGGTATTCTATCGTATATTACAACAGATATACTTAATACTTATTCAGGAACTTTACAAACACAAATTAATAGTAAACCTGATACTTTTTTAGAACTACAAGACACACCATCTATTTATGATTCTGGAAAATATGCTGTATCAACTACTTCAGGAATTATTTGGGGAACAGCTGGTTCTTCGAATGTTCAAACATTTTTAGATCTTACCGATACTCCAACAACTTATTCTGGAACAGTTGATCTTTTTGCTAAATCTACTGGTTCAGGTATTATTTGGTCAACAATTCCTGATATAGATATTAATACATTTATTAGTCTTATTGATGTACCAAATACATATTCTGGAACTTCTGGTAAATTTGCTCAGTCAACCGGATCAGGTATTATGTGGGCAACAGTACCAGATTTAGGCATTCAAACTTTCTTAGGTTTAACTGACACTCCAGATATATATTCAGAAGGTATGTTTGCTCAATCTACTAGTTCAGGTATAATTTGGTCTACGGTTTCTGGTAGTGGTTCTTCAGATGTTCAAACATTTTTAGACTTAATTGATACACCATTAACTTATACTGGTCATGATGGTGAGTTTGTAAAGGTAGTAGGTAATACACTAGAATTTTCAACTATAAGTGGTATAAGTGGTACATCAGATTCGTCAGCTTTATTTGAGCTAGATGAGTATGGTGGGCTTATGCCTGTAGCTACTATTTCTGGAATAAATGACGTTATATTAGTAGCTCCAGATAATTCTAGATGGAGATTAGTAGTAAGTGATATTGGGGTATTGTCTACTGAGGCATTTTAATGTCAAATGAATGGTATGATATAGATAGTTGGCAATGGGTAGATAGTGAAGATGCTCAATGGGCGTTTACATTATTTTCAGGGTATAAAGGTTTATACCAAATATGGACTGATAATAAATACGTATATGCGGCTACAACTAGTGGTTTGGATATTATAGACATAGAAACAGAATTACGATGTTCATTTATTTCTAATTCAAGTGGGTATTCTTCAGTTTGGTCAGATAGTAATGAAATATTTGTAGGGTCTATAACAAATGGTATTACATACTTTAATCAATACTCTATAGGACCATTAGAGATGGCATCTTTTTTAGTACCATATGCTAAAACTCCATTTATAACTAGTAATGAAATTAAATATATACATGGTAATTTAAGTAAACTTATCTGTTGTACATCAAAAGGAGTTGATATAATAAGACGTGATTCTAATTATATAACTCATACTACTATATCAGGAGCAACGAAATGTTTTGTAACTACTGATTATAATTATTATTACTATACTATTTCTGGATCTGAATATTGGTCTCTTAATAGATTAAATGGTAATACTGGAGATTGGTTAGTTCCAGATATTATTTATACAACTGGATCTGGTTTTTTGCAGTCATCTAATAGTATAAATGATTTCTATGTTACTGAACATACATCATTAAATGGTATGAATAATACATTATTTATAGCTACAGATTTAGGTGCATATGTGTATGATGAAGGAACTACAGACTATGAGTTTTTTACAATAAGTTTATAGGGGGATTATGGCTATATATAATATTTTGACTGGCGAAAGCAAAAATTATAATGCTATATGGGCTGATACTAATGCTAGTATAAATTTTGGAAAGTTTTATATAGCTACTACTGGATCAGGATCATCTCTTTCTATAGTTGATTTACAACAAAAAACTGTAGTAGATAGTTATGCAATAGATAATGTAGGTATAAATAATGAATTTCTAATTGATGAAGATATAATAGATATCAATGTAAGTATTGTGGGGATATAATGAGCGATTATTTTCCGCCCGAAAATACAAAAATACCATTTAATTTTACTACTCAAGGATACGTACCTATAGATGGTGCGTCATTACTTTTTAAGTTTGCTTCACAAGGTAATTTAGGAACCTTAACAGCGGCAATTAATGTAATGCAGCCTTATCTATATGAAACTCATACATATGTTAAATCTTGTCCAAAATATGTAGTTGGGTATGGATCTGGTAGAGTTCAAATAATTAAAGGTCGTTGTTTATTTGGTGGTATTAGAGATTTACAGGGGTCAATTTTAGGTATTCCTTTAGTATATACTATAGGTGGTCTATCTGCATATATTAATTCTATTTTAAATTTTGATCAATCAGATTTATTATCCTCATGTTTTCCCATTAAGCCAGAAGATTTATCAGCATTTTCTGGGGGTCATTTACCAATAGATATTAGTAGTACAATAAATAGTATTGAGAAAAATGATTTTAAGGACTTAAATACATTTATTGATTTACATTCTCCTGGAGATATTAATTCGTATATTGGTGTACACCAACCTATTATTTTACCAGCTAGTATCGTAGTGTTAAAAAATAAAGGTATTTATGATTTAAGTAGTCTAATTGATTTGCATAATAGCGTAAATATTTCTTCTATAATATCTGCTCATAGTTCAGTTAGTTTATATTCAAATATAAGATCGTTTAAATCAGAATATAAATACTTACCATCATTTTTACACGCGTGGGAAGAAAATAATTTAACTTCCAACATAGAAACTCATAATTGGGCAAGTTTATATGCATCAGTTGGTACATCATCTAAAGGTATATATGATTTAAATTCCTATATTTTATCAGAAAAAAATAAAAGTACAGGTAGTATTTTATCACAAATAGATATACATTTATATAAAAACCTTAGTTTAAATATTACTGCTGTTAGATCAGAGATAGCTGATTTTGGAAGTATACTGCATAGCTGGGAATTGAGAGATATACAGTCATCAGTTGATTTACATCAACCTGATAAATTAATATCTACAGTAAGAGGTTGGGCTTCAATAAATATAAATTTTGGCAGTGTAATAAGACCATGGTATAAAAATAACTTTACTGACATTAGTTCAGTTATAGATATTCATTTACCTAATAATTTACAATCCATAATTGATTTACATATATCTGAAAAACTTGAGTCCATTATAAGAAGCTGGAATTCAGTATATAAAAATTTAGGTACCACTATAAAGTCACTTAGTAATTATTTTAGTAATATTACTTCAGTTACAGATACACATCAACCTATAGATTTTCAATCATTTATCGATTTACATCAACCAATTAATTTATTCTCAACTATAGGGGTACATACATATAATAACTTTCAAATTATACTAAGAACTTGGCTTTTAGGAAATCAACAAAATCTTTATTCTGTAATTGCAGGGTTACAACAAGGTAACCTATCTGCGTATTTAGCTATCATTCCACCTGGTAATTTAAGAGTTTATTTACGTGCTTGGCAAAGAAGTGTTCCTACAGACCTTACTAGTAATCTACATGGGTGGCAAGAATCTCAATATTTTAATAGTATAGTTGATTTACATCAACCTATAGATATTCAATCTATTATACGTGGGTTGGTTAGGGAAGTTCAAAAAAATCTAGTTAGTAATTTATATGGTTGGCAAGATAGTATTTTTGAAGGTATAATTGGTGGACATATGTGGGGATCGTTGTCTGCATCAACTTTTTTATATTTACCACCATTGCTAAATACTTCTATTAGAGGTTGGGTATCTAATATACAAAAAGATTTAAATACTATTGTTCATGGTTGGAAGTCTAATGATCTAAATATTTTAATTGGTGGTCATCAATATGGAATTTTAAATATTATTTTAAGAAGTTTTTGTAGTGACGAGGTATCCACCATTACTGGAAATGTTTTTGGATGGAAACAAGGTAGTTTATCGGCATATTTAGGAGGAGCTTTACCTGTAGATTTAAAGGTATATTTACGCGTATGGAATGGTAATATTTATAATAATTTAGTAGTATTAGCGCATGGTTGGCAAGAATCTCCTAATTTGAATTCCTTAGTAGAAACTCATCAACCTAAAAATATTAAATTTATTATTAGAGGTTGGGAAACCAAAGTTTATAAAAATTTAAGCAGTATGCTACATGGTTGGAAATTTAATAATTTAACAACCTTTATATCACCACATCAATATAAATTTATTTTATCGTCTATTAGAGTTTGGATGGTAAATATAAATAATAGTTTACCAAGTAGTGCTAGAGGATGGCAAGATAGTAATTTAAATGGTGCAATTGGTACACATTTATATGGTTCATTACCTGCGTCTATTTTTTTACATCCACCACCACTATTACCAGTAGTTATTAGAGGATGGTATATAAAACAACATAAAGATTTATATTCTAATGCCCATGGTTGGCAAACTGGAAATTTGAAAGCTATTATAGGAGGCAATACATATGGAACTTTAAATATCATTTTAAAAAGTTTTCATAGAGCTGTAATAGTAGATATTTCAGGAAATATTCATGGGTGGCAACAATCTCTAAATTTAATAACACATATTGGTAGTCATACAGCTTCTAATTTTGGCATTATACTAAAAGGTATGGTTGTAGGTGTAATTAAAGATTTATATAGTTATATTCGTGGCTGGCAAAAATTAGATTTACATACAGAAATTAAAAGTCATCAACCTAGTATTATTATTGGATATATCAGAATAGTTCAAGCAGTAAATAAAAGTATTAAAGCATCTATCTATGGCTGGCAAAAACTAGATATGCCGGCTTTGGGTGGTGGACATTTACCACTTAATATAGCTGCATCTATTAGAATGTGGTATACTGGTAAATTTAAAAGCTTTATAGGTTTAATTCATGGTTGGCAGGAACTAGATTTAAATGTAGTTATATCGACTCATCCACCAATAGATTTAAATAGTTTTCTTAGAGCTACAAAAAAATTCAATAAATTATTATATGCTAACGTGCGAGGTTGGCAAAAATTAGACTTAAAATTAATTATAGGAGCTCATAACCCAGTAAATTTAAGTTCTATAATAGGTACTCATGCACCTATTAATTTAATAGGGGCAATAAAAGCTTTTCAAAAAAAGTCAAAATTACTATCTTCAATTATACATGTTTGGCAAACAGCTAATATTGGTATTAAATTAAAAGGAACTCATAAACCTATAGATTTTTTAGGTCAGATATTTGTTGAACAAAGAAGTATAGCAATACTACCATCATATATTCGTGCATGGCATGCACGGAATCTTACTGCCTATTCGAATGTTGTGTATATTAGAACTTTACAAGCTACTTTGTATCCTATTTCTCCAGTTAATCTTTCAGGCTATTTAAAGGTACGGTATAAAAAATCATTACCTTCTTTTATTCGAGGTTGGCAAACTAATTTTCTTGGGGCGAGCATAAAACAAATATATGTAGAACACATAACAGCTAAGATTTATTCTAAAACAGATATGTATAAAAATTTAAGAGCTATGATAGATGGAAGTGGTGCTGGATATAAAGATCTTAGAGGTTTAATAGTAGCGTTTAAATGGGTGCAACTTAGTGCTATTATAAGAGCTACTTATTTAACAAATATGGCTGCATATTTATATGCAGTGGTTCCTAAAAATTTATCTGCTAAAATACATGTGTGGCATGAGAGATTTTTACAGGGATTACTTAATGGTCAAAATTATCCTTGGAATTTAACCGCTCAAATTTTTGTAAGGGGTGGATGGAGGACATTTACAGCAAGTATCCATCCTAGAAAAAATATGGAAACAAGTAGTGATTTATCTATAAGTATACACCCATGGGAAATAAGATTATTTCCAGCATATATTTATGGAGAAAATGCTAAACTTTTATCAGCGTATTTAAATCCTTTAGGCTACGCACGAGATTTACATGCTTCAATCAGACCTAAAGTAATCAGACTCACTACAATTATTAGTATACCAACTCAAGTGCATAAAGATTTATCGGCTACTATAAATTATTTATGTTTTAGAACTGGAAGTAGTGATTTACCATCTAATGTTTACACTAAATATTTAAAAGACTTATCTGCTTATATTAAACCAATAAAATATGTTTATAAAACTAAAACTTTAGGGGCTAAAGTTGGATACACTGATTCATATTTAGAGGTTGACAAATTAAAAATAAGTATTAATATATATCCTAATGAGTTCTTTACTGAAAATAAGTATAAAATAAAATTAAATTTATTGGATGCAACTATATTTCTAACTGCTTATATAAGAGGAACTTTACATTATAACGAACTATCATCTAACATAGTAGGAAAAGATGTGCCTATGTATACTTTTGGTTCATCTTTGAAAAATAGAGAAATAGTAGTTAATAAAACTTACGATGGTATTTTCAAAAATTTTGAAACAGTAGAAATAATATTTAAATCTGCGGTTAAGGACTACTTTTTTAGTTCAGATGGTAATACTATCTGGAAAAGTAATAGTTTAGATAAATGGGTGCTTAGCTTAAAATCAATGCTTCCAGCTAATACTGAATTAGGAACAATTAGAAGATTACATCGTGCAACTACACTGTATGATTTAAAGAGCTTTAAGAGCGTAGACGAAGCTATAAAAGATTCTATAGCTTATGTATCAGAATACCCACAATCTTGTTTAAGTGCTACTTTAAATAATGTAAGTGAAAATAGGTTCTTAAGTAGTATGGTTACTCCTAAGTATACTAAAAATGAGGAAGCTGGTCTTATATCCATTATAACTTCTATTGGAAATACTGTTATAGTAAATGATAGGTATGGCATTTCAAAAATTTAATATTCATTACTTGACAAATAATAAACGTGTATTATATTATAGATAGGAAAGGTTGTATTAAATAATTTTATATAAGGAAAAGGTGATAAATGGAATTCTCTATAGATATAAATGCACTTCATAAAGCTATAAAGGTTTTAGGTATAGTAGTTAGGACAAATTCAACAGATACTACAGATGTTGTGGGTAAAATTTTAATTGAAACTATTAATGATAGTGTTGTTTTTGTATGTAACAATGGTATTACTGCTATATCTTTTACTACTATGGACACAGAAATTGTATCTCCAGGAGCTATAGCAATAGAGTATAGCAAAATAAAAACATTTATATCGTCATATAAACCATGGAATGGTGAGTCTGGAGTTAGTAATTTTAAATTCATAACTAAGGACCGTAATACAAAAATTATGGTAGATAATAAGCATAGTAATGGAAAAATTTCAAAAGGAGAACTTAAACTTACAAATTTTAATTCAATTTTAGTAACAAAACTACCAATTTTTAATGAAGTTAGTTTTACGTTAAATTCTACAGTATTTAAAACTGCAACTAATAAAATTTTATATGCAATTAATCCACAAGCAGATTCTAGTCAACCAATACTTCAAGGAATGAACATTCAATTTGATAAAGATAATATTGTTTTTGTAGGGTCTAATGGTATAGTACTATCAGAGTACCAAGTTAAAAATAATAGTGACTATAATGAAGGTAGTATTACTCTTCAATATGATTTTATTATGGGTCTTCGTAGACTTATTACAGAAGATATTCAATTACTTTGGGATATAAAAGGAAATAAAGCAAGCGTTACATTTGATGGTATAATTTATGTAGGTAGAAAAATTATTGGGCATGAATATCCAGAGTATAAACCAGTTCTTGAAAAATATACAGACTATATTAATCTAAGTAAAGAATTTTTAATGGACACTTTAAATCCATTTATAGATGTATTAGATGCAGAAGATAATTTTAGACTTACTATAGAAATAAAAGATAAATTAATGAAGATATACAATAATCAAGCTATGGTAGAGTCTGATCTTGAT
>Ga0208613_1000050_pt1 | contig 51732 bp, 102 predicted proteins | sample CryBogmetaGMA6M_FD_184543 | JGI IMG/M metagenome (GOLD analysis project Ga0208613, IMG submission 184543) | Freshwater microbial communities from Crystal Bog, Wisconsin, USA - MA6M (SPAdes) | ecosystem: Environmental > Aquatic > Freshwater > Lake | place: Crystal Bog, Wisconsin, USA | collected... | reverse complement strand
TGTTTGATTCTAGTTTAAATATTTTATCATTTATTTTAATATTTTTAATATGTGATTGTTTAATTATTACATCAAATTTATTCACAATATATTCCTTTAAATAAGATAAGTTATATTCTACAAGAATTTAACATTTTAAAATCACATACTGTTTCCTTAGTAGGTAATGGGGTTATTAACATACGACCTATTGCACGTCCACTATTATCTTCAAGAATTTTTTCTACTACTTCTGAAAGATAAAAAGCACTTATTTTTGTTCCAATATAAATTCCACTTTTTGCTGTATATTCAACACTAAATGATGTTTGTTCAGAAACACCACAAATCTTCATTTTTGGAACAGCCCAAGCATTATCTATCATCTAATCTCCCTATAATTAAGATATTTAGTGAAGTAGTTATGTAGTATAAGCTACCTCACTAATAAAACTATTTTTTCTTTTTCTTTTGTTTCTGTTGACCTACTCTACCCTTAGCATCCTTAATAGCAAGATCGGGTCTAAAATGATCTCCAAGTGGGCATCTCCAACTTTCATGTTTCCACCAATTTGAAGGATTAACATAAGCTGTGCATCGACAATCAGGATCTGTAAATGAATGAACTACTTTAGTAAAATCATCATTTGGATCAACATACCAATTGTCTACAGGTTCAATTCTTGAACATCGTTTAGATAAAATAAATTTTGTTTGTTCATCAGAAAATCCTTCTCCTCTACATTTTGGATGCACAGGAAGTCGTTCTTTCATGAGAGACTCTATATTTTTGTCCATGTAAACTCCTCTAAGTTAAAAAAGATTCTTTGTGGTATTGTGGTAATAACATAAGTCTTTGAATTTTATCAGTTTCCCAATTTACATGATAACTTATTACCTCATCTATAGCTTTACTTACTGTTTTACTTGTTAATTTTTGAAAGTGAACTTGATTAAGAAAATAAGTTTGAACTCCAAATCCAACAATAACTTCATTCATTATATATCCTCGTTTTTTCATATTTAATATTAATACTTTTTATAATTCCTATTTTTTTTACATCCATTAAATAGTTTATAATTTTAGACAGTATAACTGAATTAGGAAATTCATCCATATATGTTATATTTCCATTAGTAGTTGATACTATAGTTTTTGTTATCAATATCATATAAATTTAGCCCACAGTTTAATAAATAAATCCCAATTAGATATCCACATACCTACAAATACTCCTATAATAATACCCATATAAAAATAAACTGATGATGTATTATTTTCTATCCTATCAATAGGTTTACTAAGTAAGTAGTTGTACGCGGAATTAATACATCTAATATGAAGTGCATGGAAAGATTCTTCTAATTCTATAGGTGGTCTATTGTCTATCGTTATTTCTGATAATCTTTTTGCTATTTCTACCATATTCCATAATCCTTTAATAATAAAAGTATTTGATCAAAAGAAACTGGAGCGAAGTTCCAAACATCCACCCCTACATTTATGATTCTTTTTTCTGGTAATAAATGTTTAAATAGTTTATGAATATGACCACATAACATTATAAATTTAGGATCATCTTCTATTGATGTGTACTTTTCTGGATCATGCGCTAAATAGAATGTTAATTCATTATATTTAAACCAGAAAGCAGTATGTGTTGTACTAAATCCGGCATCTTCATATAGTTGAATTCTCCATCTATCATGATTTCCAACTACTAGATGTTTTATACCTTTAAATTTGTTAATTTCTTTTCTAAGTTTTCCTACAAATTCAGATGATAACATAGCTACATCACCTATATTCCAAACTTCATCTTTATCAGTAACTACTTGATTATGTTTTAAAACCATTGCTTTATGCATTTGATCTAAAGATATATATGGTCTATCAGCATAGAGTCTTATTTTATCATGAAATAAATGATAGTCGGCGCTAAAGAACATATTCATAATTTTAGTTCTCCTGCATCATAATCTTTTCTTTTTTATTATTACGTTTAATATTATTTATTGATAATACTAATTCAATATCATCATTAATTTCAAATGAGTCATCAACATAAATAGTATTACATACATCTGTAAGATCAATTTCATCAATATGTTTTTTAGCATAATCTAAAGCACCTTCTACAGTTGATGATTTAATAACTACTTCTCCACAAATTAAATATGATACTGGAATTCTAAATTCTTTTACAGTTTTTTTCATGTTATTTCTCCATTAATATAAAATAATTTTCTGATATTTATATTATTCATCAAAGATGTTATATCTCCCCAATGAAAATTACATCCAACACATTTATGAGGTATAAAATTATAAAACCATTCTCTTTTTAAGCACTGTGGACATTCTACAAAATTCTTTTTAGCTCCACTAATCATGGATACTTTAGTTTCTGTATATATTTGAATCATATTTTTCCCTCGATATAAAATTTAACACGGGAGTCTTGATTAAGGCAACCATATAATTTATCGATTTTTGGAATTTCTTCAAAACAAGAATGATCTTGACATCTGAATGGCGAACTATATTCAAATTCTTGAGTATGACCACATTTAGGATTAATAAATATAGTTTTTCTTTTTATTTCTGTGATATGTTGTATTTTACAATTAAGCATTTTATTTCCTTATTGATAATTAGTATATACCAGATACAATAGTGTTAATAGTAGAAAAATGGTATCTTATTCTTTCTATTTGATTACCAATTACAGATTGTAACACTGGGTTATGAGGCATAAAACAAAACCAACATGTTTTTTGATTTGAATGTTTTATCATAGCACCACTAAAACTTAGTATATTTGGTTTTTTACAATTATTACACTCATATTGAATAGTTTTTACATTACTATGAGTAAATATTTTACATGTTACCATTATAACACCTAATTTGTATTGTTATCGATTAGAAAAATGATAGTATTTTCTATCAGAATTATATTCTACCATTCTGTGAAGTAGAAAATTATATAATGTACCACATTTATAGCATCCTTCAGGCATAACCATATAAACAACATCCTCCTCACCACATTCTGGGCAATAGAATGTTATTACATTGGATATATTATTTATTTTTGCTTTTATCATCTCTATCCTCTATCAGCTTTTCTTTGATTGCATTTATAACATAATGTTTGATAATTAGATAGACTATTTTCTCCACCTTTTGATCTGGGTATAACATGATCTTTAGTTAACATAATTTCTTCCATATTTTCATCTAATCCATATAGATTTAAATGGAATTTTGATGGATTGTCATAAATTCCTCTTTCAATTGCAAAGAATAACCCTCTTGTACCACAACAAACACAAATAGTTCCCTTAGCCTCAAATAGTTGATACCTATGTGAGCCCATAGAGATAGTAATATTTTCTAATTTTTCACCAATAATTACAGGATATGTGTGTTGACTAGCTATTTGCCAGTCAACACTATTGTAGGATATTCCTTTTGATCTCAAATTATGTCTTTTTTCTTTTGTAAATATATGAGGTATTACAGAGTCAATTGGCATTTTTGCAACACGTATATATCTTACTTTATTGTTAAGTTTATTTTTCATAAAAATTATTTCCTTCCTCGTTAGAAAAATGATAACTTGTACGATAAAGTTGATTATGAAAAAGATTGTATGGATTAGGTTTTAATTTATTGTTACATTCCATACAATAAGTAGAAGCTATTAAATCTGAATAACATATCTGTTCTTTTCCACAAAACATGCATTTTGATAATAGCTCTTCTAAGCATATATCTTGAACTATTTTAAACATTTAGTCTCCATGATTTATAATAGTTAACTCTTTCATTAACTTCGTCTATTAATTTATAATATTTTGGTAATTCTTCGTGGCATGTTATACAAAATACAGGAGATGATGTTGAAAAACCAAACAAAGTATTACAGTATGGGCATCTTACAAGCCATATTCTTGTTTTATTACTTTTAAATAGTTTAAGCATTTTTAATGTCCTTATGCCAGTTAATTCTATAATTACTCATAGATTTTAGTAATCTTACATCTGGAAGTATATTACTACAATAAACACACTTTTTAGGTGAAACTGAATAAAATAGAATTTCTCTAGAACATTTAGGACAACATACATAAGTTTCTTCAAATGTATTATCTTTTGGGTATACTATCCTTATTTTGATCATATTTTTGCCTTATCATACCTAACTATATTAGCGTCTGGTATTGCACCTCTTATAATACCTTCTACTATTTTCCAATCTCCACCAGCTAATCCACAACCTAATCCATATGGCAGATAAATAGGAAAATCTTTAGACACAAATGTGTCTTTCCATCGTTGTAAATTTCTTAAAGCCATACTTAATGCCGTGTAATCTGTATGAACTTTATTTCTAGGTCTATAATCAAATTGTCCAAATAAATTAGCTACAAGTAATTTGTCAGATACGGCTACCATTTGACATCTACCTAATCTAGCAGTTATTGGAGATTTGCCAACCATAAGCATGTACTCATCATATACTCTAGGATATTTGTCACGAATTTGTTTTGCTAGACCAGCACCCATAACCATTTGACAATTAACTTGATGCCCAATTATACCATCTTTGGCATCCAGAATATCACCTTTAACAAAATGCATAAATTCTCCTCTATTAGAATTTCCAAACATCACTTGGTCTATTAACAGCACGTCGTTCTCGTTTTTGAGAATCTATATAATATCGTAATTTATTTATATGAACTATTGGTAATGTTTTTAAATATTCTAAATCTATTTCATTTTCAATATGATCTAAAACTGCTAATTTTTTCTTTGGCGGCTTTAAAATTCTATCTTTTATTTTATCTATTTCTTCCCATGGTATAACAACACCATCACGAAGTACAGCATGTTTAAGATCTCCCTGATAACTAGTATAATAAGCATTAAGAGACATTCCATCTTCAGTTATATCTATAAACATACCACTAACTGGACTTCCAGCTATAAGACGTTCACACTTTTTTTTATTTTGAGGTTCATCGTCTAGTGTAAACATTGGACGTACTGGACCTATGTAAACATTCTCTTCATTCATATATCTCTCCTAAAACTATTTTGTGCTGATTTACTTTTAACACTACTATTTTGTTTAAAAGATTTTAATATAGTTTTTAATTTTTCTTCGTAACGACATTCTTCTGGTTCTAAATTACCAATAAGATTAAATGTTGTTTTAGTTGGATCCCACCATTTTATAAAATCAGATATACCAGGCATTATTACACGTACTACAGGAAGATTGAATACTGGATGTGTATGATCAATAAAAATTAAATCTGTATTTAGACTTTTAGCTATCTTTATACATTGATCTATTTCCATCTTTGTACTATTAATGTATTCATGTTTAAATGGTATAGTATCAGTTTTTGTATAGTTTTTAAGATCCAATGTACACATATTATTAAAAAATAATGGTAAATACATATCAGGATTAGCATCTTTAGGTACCATTCCTTGTTCTTTTTCGTACTCAAAGCTAGTTCCTTGCATACGTTCAGTAAAACATCTTGTAACCGCCTCTACTGAGTTAAATGAACATCCTGCTTTCATCATATTATATCCAGCATATTGTGGATTAAGGGATTTATTGAAAGTTATTACTGAATATACTGGGTATATTTCTTGACCTATATCTTTTATAATAACTTCAATATTGTTTTCCTTAAAATATCTTAAAATACGTTGAATAGTATCATCCTTTATAGAATTTAAATCTATGTTAGGACATTGATTTTTAGTTAAATGTTTTAAATTTTTTATCATTGCGTCACGCTCAAAAATTTCACATGATCCTTGTATAATTGCTTCCTCAATAGTATTTCCAGCAGCTAAACCATTTGTTGATGATATCCATTTTACAAAAAGAATTGGTATATATATTTCTTTATCTTGTACTAATGAATATCCAGGTACCCAATGTCTAAGTAATTCACTATTCATCTTCAATGATTCATATTGTGCAGGAATAAATTTATATTCTTTTAGAAAATTTTCTACTGGAATAGAATTTTGAATACTATCTTGATGAGTCCACTTATATCCTTTCATATATTTATATAGAGTAACTTCAGCCATTAAATTTCCTAATTCACCATATAATTGTCTATACTCTCCAATTTTAATACCTGTTTCCATTCCTGCAGATAGCCTTTCGATTATTTCTGCATATGCTGAGGCTAAGGCTAATATTTCCGAAGTCCCTTTACCGTTTGACATAGCTCTAAGTTCAGGTATTTCTAAATGAATAGACCATAAATTATCACAACTTTTTAAAGTATGTATAACTTCTTTAAGATCTAGTTGTTTTAATCCTTTCTTTATAAATGATATAGTATCTTCAGGATTTTGTGTTCTAAGAAACTCATTTCTTTTATAATCATTGATTATCATGCATACTCCTTATTATATAGGTCTGCCTCTATCACTTATTAATTTACCATGTAAATGGTCAATTTCATGCTGAATTACTATATTGTATATTTTATTTCTATGTGTTAAAGTTTGAAGTTTACCAAATCTATCAAAATATTTTATAGTAACTTCTCTTACACGTTTAACATCATAGCGTTTATCATTATCTATAGATGTGCAACCTTCAGCAAATGAGATTATTTTACTATTACTACCTATAACAGTAGGATTTATACATACTGTTCTATCATCTAATATAAATAATTGTTTACTAATTCCAATTTGTGGTGCTGATAATCCTATAGCTCCTACATAAATAGCAGTTTCTATCATATTATCAATTAATTCTTGAATTATAGGTAGTTCTTCAAGATCTAAACGTTCGGCTTGTTTTCTTAAGATATTAGTATAGTCACTATTTACTGTTATTATGTTTAATATAGTCATAATCCTCCTTTAGTCAAGTCTAATATCATCATATAAAACATGAATTATATCTACAATAATTGGTATTAGAAATAACATAATTACTGTACATATAACTATAATGACTATAGTAGTTAAACTATCATTATTATTTCTGACTATTAGTGCTTCACCGAATAACAATATTACTACTATAAGTCTTTCTATCATGTATTTACTATTTAATAATTTTTTAAACATATTATTCCTATTTTTAGGAGGGGCAAAAAATATTTACCACCTCCTTTTTAGTAATACTATTAGTATAGACTAAATATAATAGATGTAGAATCCAACAAATACAGTGTTTTATTTGCTCTCCTTGTCTTTGAATTTATCTTTTCTTCGTTCCTTATCCCTACGTAATTTTTCTTTTCTTCGTTCCTTGTCGTTATCAAAATTAATTGGTTTTTTTGTTTCTTTTTCTTTATCTTGTACCATTTGATACCTCTTTCATAAAAAAATATGTTCTCAGCTAAAAATATTATCTCTATTCAACTATATTAATCTTATTATCACCTCCAATATTTATAAATGTCGTTGATAATTTACCTTCAATATTCTTAAATGTTTTTGGTGTTTCAGCATGAAGAGTGTATATTTTATATGGATATCTATGTTTAAAATACATATCTTTAGTGGAAATACTTTTTGAGTCATTATCATTCCATAAATCTACACATTTAGCATGAGTAGCTTTTTTATTGATCGGCAAATTAATTTTTTCTTCAAAATTTTTACGTATTTCATCTAGTATCCTATTACCATAACTAAGTACGGTACCTGCTTCTTTATTTGTTAAATACTCAAAACTTATATTATTGTCATCTGGACATATAATACCAGCATTATTTATTAATGTTTTTTCAGTATCCCATACTCCTTTTAACATTAATTCACGTAACATAACTAACATAGCATCAATAGGCATAATTACCAATCTCCATCGTTCCAAATATCATTATAATGTCCTGGTGGAAATTCATCCTGTATATTATTGTTTTTATTTAATATATTTAAAGTTCTATATTCACCTGTAGCTCCATTAGTAATCGTAAATGTCATAGAAGAAGCATTATTTAAATGTACATCTTCAGTTAATATACAATCTTGTGGTATAGGTATAGGATTATTTTTAGGAATTGTGTTTTGTTTGTTCTTTTTTGATTTTAATATTCTTCCCATAATCTTCCTCTTTTACTTCTCTTAGTATTGGATATACATTTCTTGACCATCTCTTTACAGAATTTATTGAGTAACATCCTCGATCTATTTCACTCTGTGGTAATGGTTCTTCTTTTCCTAGGAGTCCAGTATGTTTTAAATGAATAAAAATACTATATATTATAGCTGGATGAACACTTAGTTCAAAACTAACATCTTCTACCATTACTTCTTTTTGTATTCTATGTTCAACTCTATCTATTATTTCAATAACTTCAGGAAGTACATAAATAAACTTTCTTTTTTTAAGTATAATAGACATATTATCTTGCCTATTAATAAAAGTTATTTTACAACCGTGTGAGTTAAAATAATGTAATTTGTTAACCATATTGATACCTCTTCAAATATTTTGACTTTCTATAACTACTGCAAATACTAGCGTTGGGTGATTTAAATCATTTCTGTTTTTGAGTTTTTCAATTTGCATCCATTGACTTTTTTTATACATATCTTTACAATGATCAGGACATTCAGGATAAATTTTACCCTTATATTTAATATCATATACAATACTATGTCTTATCTGCTCATCAACATCAGTATCAGTATAATCTATCATACTTACTGCAGATATAAGTTTAAAATCTCCTTTAATTTGATTTAATACATTATCTATATGATATATTGGATCTGATTCATGTGGTATAGATACCATTGGTAATGTCCATATATCATTATTAAATTGTCGCATTAATATACATGATCGTGTAGTATTATATACACGTATTGCTAACATTTTTTCTGCAATATAATCCATTTTTTATTTCCTGGCTGGTTATAAAATAGTATATTCTGATTTAAATATATCAGGATGAAATACTTCAAAACTACCATTAATATTTTTAACTATATGATAACCTAAGTATGCAGTTTTCATTCCTTCTAACGTAAATATCTGTGCATATTTATTACCATTCATATAACCACATCCATTTAACCATCTAAGCATTAATTCTTGATTATTTTCATCAAAAACCCAACATTCCAAAACTGTAGGAATTTTAATTATTTTTAGTATATTATTTATCATTTTCTTATTTCCCAATATACTGAACTATTCTGTCTAATTGATGTTTAAGCCCCATATTAATTACTTCAATATTATTATTACGAGCTAGAACAATAGCTGTACGAGTACCACCTACGTCTGCACCATCAGGTGTCCAACATACTAAGAATGATGATGGAGTTTTAAGATCTTTACCTAATACTTGAAAACAATTTCTAGCATGGAGTTTTTTAACATAGTCATTACACTTATTCCATGCTGGATGAATTTTTGATGCCATTTCCATAGCTGCAGCATTAGCATCTCTTGCAAAATAAATTTCTCTACCACCTCCAACAGCTATAGCACCAGATTCAAATGCTCTGTCAGCTCCTATTGCTCCTCCTGAACGTACAGTCCATCCATTGTAAGCTAATACTTTAGCCAGTTTACCCATAACATTCATAATATTTTCTGGGGTAGATCTAGATCCAACTCCAGTATAATACTTATAAGAATCCATAGTCTATATTCTCCTATTCTTTTTTATAAAAGCTATTTCAGACTGTTCTTCATCTAAGTAATTAATAAAATCATCGATAAAATTACGCATGGTTTCCATTTTCACTATAAATTCTTCCATAGTATCCATTGGAGTAATGTGTATTCGTACTTTGTTTTGACAATCAGCTATTTCAAGAAATGCTGCAAGAGGAGTTTCTTCTTTATAAGGAACTGGTCCTCTATAAGCTGCCATAGACCCTGTAGATGGTGAACTATCTTTATTAAGCCATATTCTTTTAGAATATCTCATAGAATCTTATTTCCCTGTTTGACTGTTTTCATAATAACATCAGAAATTTCAAACTTATCAATATGAGTTATATCTTTCTTAGTTTCTTTATCCACCATAAGCATGGTTAAATGATTGGCACCCTGCATAGGGTATTCTATTACGATATCTTTTTTACTACCATTACCATTTGATATTTCTAATTCTACTGTAGCTTTACATCTACTATATGACTCATCAGTTACAATTTCAATTTTTTTTATACATGGAAAAATACTCATTTTAAACCTCCTCTTCACACTCACCACATAAAGGTCTAGAAGCTGTGTATAAGCCACAATATGAACAACAATACTCTATTGTTCCAGGATTATTTTTAATATGTTCACATACACAATTAAAACCAAATTCTTCACCACCACAAGAACATTTAAAAATAGTTTCTTTTTTAGGTGGCTTAGGCAATGTTATCCAATAAGACGCTTTGAAATATCCAGGTAAAGATGATCCATTCCATTCTTTGTTCTGTTTATTCATTATCCATTTTCCAATATAACATCCTATAGGTTTATTAGCAACATCAAATTGTTTTAAATTTTTATCATAAACTAAAACAAATGTTCCATCTGTTGGTATTGAATCTATACACTTCCATTTACTATCCATGTTTTCTCCTTTAAACTGGAAATTTATCTATCCATTTAATAAAACCATGTTTTGAAAATCCTAAATCCTCATGTTTAATAATATCTGATGAAGTCCACATTCTATATGCTTTTATATATGCAGAATCTTCAAAAGATGAACATAAACTGTCTAAAGAATCATATGTAGTAACAACGGTATGAACATCACCATTGTTATCTATATACTCAATAAAAATAATAGCACAATCTTTTATCATATTGCCTCTTTATTCATTTCTATTTCTACATGCTTATTACAAATTTTACAATATCCATCAAGATATTCATGTTCGAAGAAATTACAACTAATATTAGTAGAATTAACTTGCTCAGTAATACCCCAGTCTTCAGGCATAACATCACCTATTCCAAATCCAGGGTAATAAGGTTTTTCTACAAATGTAAAACTTTTTACATTAAATTTTACTAATCCTCCACATTGTGTTCCATATACTGGAAAATCATATTTATCCATAAGTCCTCCTTCTTACGCCCAACAACCAACTAATCTTACTAAATCTTCACGAGCTTTTTCTAATTGACTATGTTGTTCAATAGTAATTTTGGTTAATTCTTTTTTACTTAAGTCATCAATTATAAAAAAATTAGCAATTTTTAGTTTACTTTTATTTTCATTTGATAAAGTTGGTTGCTTAATTTTATTTTTCATAATATAATCCTTTAAATTTAATAGAAAACCCCTATTTTTTAGATAGGGGTAGATTATGTTGCATAATACACGCATTAAAAATTATTGTTTACCCCATCTGCCAAATAGTCTTGATTACGTAAATGATCAATAACACCTGCCCAGGAAAAGGGATACGGAATAATTCTTTCAGTAGCTTCACCGACAATAAATCTATATTCTACAAACGTAGTTTCTCTATTGTCGGTATTGATTCTATCCCTTATAAGTACAATACCTTTGCTCTTTACTTCTTTTACAGTTCCAATTTTCCACATCTCAAGAGGAACTGCTTTATAAATGACTCTTGTTCCTTTTTTAATCCAATTGAAATCTCCCATAGTCACCTCTCTATTTAATATTAACAACCACACCGCTACTACCACCACAACAACCAAAGAACGGTACAGAGAGCCACAGAACAAAAACTATAGTATTAGTAATTAATAAAAGGATTAACTCTAGGCTCATTTACTAAATTTGTCCAATAGAAGAAGTCTTGTTTTCTATTAGCTCCAGCATAAAAAGCTTTTGCTGTTGTTAGTAATTCATCATGTTCATTTTCTGGAATTATTTTAAATGAATGTTTTTCAGATGATGGATATAATCTAGTAGTAAATTCAGTAACTTCAATTTGAAATGTCGTTTCATTTCCACTGTCTCTATCATACCTAGTTACTACAGCATTACAATCACCATTATTCATAATATACCAATCAAACGAATATCTTATAAGTTTATTTCCAGACATTTTATTTTTTCCTTTACTATGAATAACACATTAGATTTTCATATGAATCTAATATGTAGTCTAAAAAATTAATAAGCCCTTCATATAATTCCTTATCCATTTTACTGTGATCATCATCTTTACCCCATCTATCTAATTCATTTATAAGCATATTTTGCTGTTTGGTTAGTAGATTTATATCAATAAGTCTTTTTATACAGAGATTTTTTATTACTTTTGGAGATTTTTTCATTTTTTCCTTCTAACTATAATGGTTAGATAAATACATTAGTTTTTATCTTTTAATAGATAATTATTATTTATAGACTTAAAAGAAAACTTATTACCATCCATAAAAGAAACAAAAACTGTCCCTTCAGCATCTAACTTAGTATTAAGAATACTTTTTTGACCATTAGTTAGATTTACTATGTCATCTGTAGTTTTAAAATCTTCACTATTAAAGTGTATATATCCCATATTTGGAACTCTTGGAATATTTTTAATGCTTGGCATACAACTTAAATCAATATAACATTGTTTTTCAATATCATATAAGTTAAACAGTCTCAATTCTACATCTTTTAATTGTAGTCTATTACTTTGTATACCAGGTCCTACTATTTCTCCTTGAATAGCAAAATTATCTTCTAAAATATTTTCAATATCATATTTTTTAGCCATTTGCCAATATAAACAATCAGATCTTTCAAGATCCTGATTTCTGGAACACACACCAAACACACCATCTTTTTTATAAGCTGTAAAACTAGTTCCATCTAACTTTTCAGTAATTTTAAATCTCTCTCCGATAATTTTATATATCGGTATATTTTGAACTCGTTCTTCATCTGTTTTTGGTATAAAGTTTGGAAATGTACTTCTACATATTCTTTCACCTCCAGGCAATGTACCATGTTTTTCTATTGGTTCATATTTTACTACTTTTAAAATATCAGTAACATCATCATCATTAATAATTTCATCTTTAAAACATGTATGTAAAGGTAGAATCATACCCTGAGATATTTGACCTCTCAATTTAACTGTTTTAATTCTATATCCTGTATGTATAACTCCATCAATCAAAGTAGATTTAATAGAATTATATTTTTCTAGTCCTTTGAATATAGGATTATCAATTGGAAGTAAACTATCAATTTCAAAATATACACATAAATCACCAACACGGTATGTATGTTTTTGCACAACTACCCACCAACCTCTAATTTTGGCTTTCTCAATGTTATCAGCTCCATCAATAGGTTGTATATCAAGTATATGTTCAACTGTAGCTAATCTTCGTTTTATTTCCATTATAAGTCTCTCCTTAATGAAATTATTTTAAAATAATTTGCTAATTCACCAGTTAAAAGTCCATAAATTATAAAAGCATGTCCTAATGATTTATTTTTGTTGTTAATTACATCTTCAAATGACACACCTCTTGAAATATGATCATAACCATCAAAATCACGTAATGCAATATTATCACCACGTAATACCATATTATATAGCATGGTATAACTTTTTGTTTTTAAAACTAATTCTACATATACTGGTATATATAGAGCCGTACGAGCTTCAACATAGTTATATATGTTTCCTTTCCATAAGATATATAGTGGTTTTACTCCTTTGCCCATAGGATAGCGTTCAGCTCTATTTCTTGAGTATCCGTAATTACGCCATTCATAATAAGATGGAAGTATTTCGTTAGTTAGTGATATATGTTGTGCAAATACTTTACTATATTGCCATAGATTTTCAAATATATTACATTTCATATACTTAAAACATGGGTCTTCCCATTTATAAGGACCTAAATAAAATGGTGATAAATCTTTATAGACACCTCTTGATGTAGTATCTATTTCAATATACCTATTAGGTATAGGTTCAAATTTATTAAATACTCTTATCATAAATTCCCCCTTATTGTTTAAGTCTTTCTCCACCATACTCTATTTTCCAATTATGTATTAAGAATTTAATTAGCAAGTAACGATGACAGAATTTTCCGGCGGGGCAAAAACATACAACTGTAACATCTTCTTTATTAATTCTATCAACTAGTGTTAGCATATCAATAGAATTAGTTTTCCATCTTTCAATAAGTAAGTTATAATACAACACAGTATATTGGTCATTTGTTATAATATTATTTTTATAATCTTGAACCATTTTCCAAGTAGGTGCATAAAGTTTGCCTTCTGGTTTATTACCTTTAATAGTAATATCTAACCTGTCTTTACCTGGATATCTATACTGTGCTGTATATAACATTATCCTCTCCTAATTAAATAGTGGGCAACTTACATCTAAGCAGTCTCTATAATACCCATTCTTCTTAGGTCTATCAGGATGTGTACAATTAATAACATAGAATCCACCATGTTTTCTATGCTTACAACCGAGAGCTCGTACTAATTTTTCTCTTACAATTTCTTCGCGTTTAAGTTTAGAAGCTTCCTTAATATCACGAACCTCATCAATTTTCTTAAACTGTGCTGTGTACTTCATGTGTATAACTCCTTATGCAAACAGTGGACATTCAACATCTATACAACGCCTATAGTTACCATTATTCTTTGATCGTTCTGGATTTGTACAATCACGTACATACAATCCACCACCTTGTAAATACTCACAAGAAAGAGTTCTATCATAAGCTTCTCTATGTTTTTGCTCAAGTTTGAGCCTAGAGGCTTCCTTAGCATCACTAACTTCATCGATTTTATTAAACTGTGCTGTGTTTTTCATAATAATTTTTTCCTTTTAAATTACCTACAAAAAGTTTCACCAATAGCTTCCCACGCATTAAAACGATCTTCTTTTGGAATGCACATAATAGCCTTCTTCAAAGATTCTTTCCTACCTTTTTCTCTACAGAATGAGTCACCTTTTAGTACTGCATATGTTTTATCACCTTTTTTGACTATTTTTTTCAAACGTTTTCCATATATTTTATATGCAAACTCTTCTGTAATACATTCTGGAATTTCTTCCAATACCGTTTTGAGTGGAGATGCTGTTCCTCTACCAAGAACTTTATTGTCATATGATATTATTGAACATTCGGTAACTCTAGGTGATTTTCCTGGATTAAAGTCAACACCCTTTTTACCACCTTTATGAGAAAAATAAATTCTAGCTTCCATGCCGTCTGATAATTTAAAACGATACATAATATACCTCCTTATTTTTTGTTTGCATGTTTCATTACCGTATTCATTGCGTCACACCAAAATGTTCTCTTACCGCGTTGTACTACAAAAGCTCCTCCACCAAATTCATCAACACGGCATTTACTACATGTATAAGCCCAACTACAAAAGAAAGGTTTATTTATAGCTAATTCTTCTACTAATCTTTTAGCTATAATTTCTACATGGTCCACATTTCCATCTATTTCGCTACTGAACCATACACCATCCTCTTCTACTTCTACATCACAATTTAAACTATCATCATCATTTTCTAAATCAGATGCTATCCTAGCTATAATATCTTTTGCTTTGTCAATACTATTCGTAGGTATATCCATCCAACTACTAAATGTTGTATAATTATTTGCCATAATGTCTCCTTAATTATAGATTGAATTTTTATTGTTAAAACAATATATACCAACTTCATCCATAAAGTTTTGTTCTTCTTTCTGCTGTTCATCTTTGTAAGCTAATAATTTCTTTTCTTTTAAATTATCTACAACTTTTCGTTTCTTTACTGCTTCAATTAGTTCTTCTCTCTTTAATATAAATTTATTTTCAACTTTAGTAATTTTATCTTCTTGAATTAAAATACTATTATTAAGTCTACTTATAAAATTTATATATCTAATGTGCTCTGAAATTTCCATTCTGTTTGTTTGTTTATAATTAAGTTCATCATATGTTTTAGTTATATCATGTTTTATCTGTAATAGAATTGATTTTTCATTTATAACTTCATATTCACATAATGATACCTCTTTTTGTAGTTCTTGTTCTTTTCGTATTCTATGATTTAGTAATGCTTCTAATGAGAATTTGAATTTTTTCATGCATGTAACTCTATATCACAAAGTACTGATAAACAATCATCTTCTGTGATAAGATTTTGATGATCTCCACATGATACCATGTGATTAAACATCGTATTTATATCTTTTACTTCTATGATAGCTTCTTTATGCCCTACTTCTTCTTTACGTTTTAAATAATTGATAAGAACTCTAGTATACTCGTCGTTATCTACATCGTTATTACGCATATATATTTCCTTTTTTAGCGGGGGCTCTAAAAATAGCAACCCCCTGATTATTACATCTTAGCCCATTCTCTAACATGTACTACAACTTGAACTTGTGTTTGAGATGTACCAGATCCCATTGGAGAACCACCAATACTATCAGCACCACCCCATTTTTTATCATCTTTTTCAAATGTAGATAAATATGTCCAAAGAGTACTTAATGATCTAATTGGGAAAAATGGTTTCTTACCAATAGTAACTTTATTATTCTCACCAAACAGTATTCCAAATCCAGAAAATGAATACACATCATCAAAAGATACATTACCATCAACTCTGTTTACTATTTTCAAATTACGATCCAATGCCATTGCAATACCAGGAAACTTTTGGATATTTCCATCTTTAAACAACCTACCATCAATATACATTTCTTCAGCTCTTTCTACTAATGACATTAATACATCAGTAGTCTCTTCTACACCACGAGCTGATCTAAAAGCATAATGATAACCTGCCATAGCTTCACCTGGAACTACTGCACTTGGACCATGATTGTCAATTCTGGATAAGTCTTGAAGTAATTTAATAAACTGAATATTGTTTACCCATGAAGGATTTCTAATTGTAGCTACAGAAAGAATAGAATCAGCATCAATTGAACTTACAAATACATTTTTGATTGTTGATACATCGAGTCCTTGAAGAATAGCCATTGCTACTTGAAAAGCTGAAGATGATTGTGCAAATCTTGGTTCAACATGATGATCAAAAGAGAAGGAATTATTCTCTACATCAATAATTGTTCCACGTACAGCACCATCAACATAGATGCTATCATTTAACATTTCTTTCGCGGGCTCAAAAATAAGTTCAAATTTCATGATAATGTCTCTTTCACGAGTATTCTCGTATTTAATTGGTAGGAACAAATATATGTTGAGTATTAGGTGATTTAACACAATAACCATTACTTTTTGGTGGCATATTACATCCTGCAACTAAACTAATTCCACAATGTACACATGTATAAAAACATGTACCAGCGTATCCTACTCCAACTAATACTAAAAATAAACAAATTAATGCAATCATTTTAATCATATTTATTACCTCTTTTACTTTGGTAACATTGCTAATTGAACTATTAACCATTGCTAATACTGTTATTAAAGTTAATTTAATCCATAAGTCATTCATATATTCTTTACCTCACTAATTAAACTAATTTTTCCTTCTTTATCAGCTCCAAAAATATCCTTTACAAATTTTAATGCTTCTTCTTTACTATAAAAAATATCAATACATGTAAATACGCCAGCAATATCATTAATATTGGGTATGTCTACTGAAAACATTGTTTCACATATACTTTTACTCATACAACTCTCCTCTATCTTTATAACTATACCAAAGTTTCCATATACCATAACTAACTATACCAAGTACAAAGAATGGAGTACATATTGATATTACCATGAATAGCATTATAAATACTACTATTTTATATAATATATCTATCATAATATTTTTCATATCGTTTCCTTTAACTATTCATAATTGCCTCATCAATTTGATCATCAAATAATGGTGTATCATCACCAAATTCATGCGATACAAAATCTGGATAATATGGAACTTTCATATCTTCTCCATCATCACCACATTCAGTTAAAGCATCATGATCAATAATATAAATAGAGCATTTTTCAGTAGCCGAAACACAAGCTACCATGCCACCTTTTACTTCAATCATAATTTTCATATGTTACCTCATTTTCCATAGACACCTCTTTATTTAATATTAACAACCACACCGCTACTACCACCGCAACAACCAAAGAACGGTACAGAGAGCCACAGAACAAAAACTATAGTAATGGATCTTCCCATTTTTCATATGTTACCTCATTTTCCATAGACATTTCACTTTCAACTATAGTATCATCAACAAACTCATTAAACATAGGAGTTTCATTTCCTTCTTCATGAGTAGTAATATTCGGAAAATATGCATTTCTCATATCACTACCACTACCTGGATTTCGTCTTATTTCATCGTGATTTACAATAAATACATCACAAGTTTCAGTGCAAATAATATTCTCAACTTCTCCATTTCGTACTTCGATCATCATTCTCATAATATTCTCCTTTAATCTTTTAAAAAATTATCATTAATATTACCATCTTTTCTACCATCACATACACAGCATTCCGGATGTTCTTCATTGCAGTGTGTATCTTTAATGGTGACGCATTTTTTACTACAATAGTTTTTATCTATTGCATCATCTATTTGTATAAGTTTATAACAATCTCTACAACTCATATTTACCCCCTATATATTAGCATTGAATGTAATACATGACCTCCATTTTTGCATTTAATTAAATATAATTCTGCTTCTTTGTTATTTTTTTTAAATTTAATTTCGTATTGACGAACATTACATATACTATTTGGGCGAGCTTCTTTTTGGCTATTATATGTATATACTATTTCTCCATTATTTTTTCTTAATGAATTATTATTTATTTCTTCTCCATTTACAGTTTCTATTTCTAATCCAATAACAGATACATAATTTTTATAATAATATATAATTTCTTCATCTGTGAATGTTCTTAGCACACAAGTTAGAATATGAGCTTTTAATTTTCTAACATCAAATTTTTCTTTACTTTGTGAGTAAAGGCTAACAGCAGCATTTAGCATTGTAGGTTTTAAACCTAATCCTACACTTTGATCTAATATTATTGGTCTAACATTTGTATGAGCTTTATAATTAAATATATCTCCTAACTTTACTTTAATTCTGTTAGATTTTATTCCTTGTTTTATTTTATTATGTCTTTCAGGATCATTTTCAATAAATACTGCTGTTGAATACTCGTCTAGAAGCTCATTGGTATATTTTTCATATCTTTTATAATCTTTACCACAACATGCTATATAATTACCAGAAACTCCTATTTTTTTTAAATGCTCAGTAAATCCATTAAATACAAACTCTAATGCTTCACTTTTTTCGTTATATTTATCACAAGAAGTAAGTCTAGCTACTTTCATATGTATTTACCTTTCAAATGTAGTTTAGTTAAAGTTTTTTCCGCGCGCGAATTAATAAAGCTCATTAACCTCTCTAATATGACCATGTAATATCCAAAGAGGAAGTAAACCAACTCTAGTAATAACAGACGCTAAAGTTTCATTACATTTAACAATAATGTGTTGATACTTAGGAGTAGTAAAATGATGACTACCACTAATCCATGAATCTTGATATACTATTGTATATTCTCTATCCATAATATTATCTCCTACATTTAGACCACCTGGTTAACTTACACGGAGCAACTAAACTATGTTCATATTCTTTCTTATATCCTACTTCTTTACTAGGATCACCAATCTTATTAGAGTCACAAACTGTAGGCATATAAACTTTACCTTTATCAAAATAACATGTAGTATTAAACAATGAAGCCAATTTCAGCATAAGAACTTCTATATTCCAAAAATGATGTTTAACATTATTCATCTCAGTAAGTAATATTCTTTTGTTAATACCTTTACCTGTTACTTTGAACTTAAAAACATCTTTATTCTTTGAAAGAGTTAATTCTTTAATTGACCATGCAGCGCCTGGTTTACATTTCAATATTTCAGCTATTGTTTTATCAAAATCTGTATATATTTTAGTAACACCAATTCTATGCCTCGTTGCTTTAGTAACAGGTATTTTAATATTATTTCTTATATACATAAATGTTACTGTTTTTTCTTCTTTTTTTGGTGGAATTTCTCCTACCACAGTAATATTTTCAATTTTGAAACCAGCATATTTGATGGTATGTTCTTTAAATGTAGTAATACTGGCTAATACATTATTGATCTCAACTGTATTTGGCTCAAATGTTCCAGCTTTAACTACTTTTATCATCTTCATTGCTTTATTCCTTTATTTTGTATATTGTTTAAGTAAGTTATTTATCTTTCTTTTTTCTTCTTTTTCAATTTTAATCTTGAGTCTACTCTTCTTTACTCTGTTTACTACTATTCTTAGATACTTTTTTCTTACCATATGTCTCCTTTATAGATTATATAATCCTATCATTCTTGCTATACCATGAGTCAATTCTGGACATTTATGCTTATTACAAATAGCTCCTATAATAGCTGCATCTAATGTTAAATAAGTAATTCCTTCATTCTCATAACAAATTGTATCATAGTCTACATTAATTGTTGTTGTTCTTTCACCACGCATTCCTATTATGATAGCATAAGGATAGTACTCTCTGATAGTATATTCACCCACTTTATGAGTAGTTATTATTGCACCCAAACATTTATCTTCCATCAGTTAAACTCCTTTAGATATCCAAAATATACTCCATAACTGTAATTATTACCTCTTTTGTCGTCTATAAAGAATACGCTATTAGTATTACCATTAAATTGATTTTTAATATGGTTAAGACCATCATCAATTGTCTTAAACATCATACATGGTATTTGAGGGTTATTTTCGCCATATGCTATCAATAATGCCGCCATTTTAGCTTCCTTTATATTGGTTGTTACACTAAAAATTTAATATATTAATATTCAATGATTACAATATATTATATATTTATACATAATACTATAATTATAGGTATTTATACCAATAGCATTAATATGTACTATTGACCATTATCAATAATATATTATTACTATATTAGGTAGTTATTATTATAGTATTAAGTATATATATTTTTAGTCCCGGTGCAAAAGAATATCACCTGATTTATTTTAAAGTATGGTAATTAAAGAAAAACAAAAGACCATCATTAAAATCACAACAACTACCCACCCCATCTTTTGAACACCGAAATACTAATATACCATCACCAAGTAAAAATATTAGAGTTTTTCTTAATTAATTCATCTTTACTCTAATTTATTGAGAAAGTACCTCCATCCTATAACTATTTAGTATTGTTAATGATTTTTCCCCGCGCGCGAACAAACATCACCTTATTTAGGCTTTAACAGGTAGTAATCGTAAGAATAAAAGAATAGAACTAACACAAACCTCCACTCTAGAAATTAAGACTACTTAAAGAACACTAACCTTAGGGTTTTTTAGCTAAACTGTTTACTGTAGCCGTTTCCTTCTGGTTTTCTGGTTAATTTTATACTAAAGTAGACGGGTTACTTGAGTAATTTGATTATGATATTACTATATACTATGTATATTATACTATGATATCGGTAGTTTATAGTATTATGGTTTTCTACGAATATTTACTACTACTGCTCTACATTACTGCTACTTCACTGCTACTTCACTGCTACTTCACTACTATTATTATACTATATACTATATATTATTATACTATTATATCAGTAGTTTAGAATATTGTAGGATAGTTTACACTGGTATTTTAAATAGAGTAAATACTACACTAATATTATAGTATTATTATATTACTGCTACTGCTTTACTTTACTGTTATTACTGCTCTACATTTCTACTACTTTGTTACTATTATTATACTATATATAGTACTTTATACTATATTATATACCATATGTTGTATTATTGTTAAAGTTTAATTACATTAGGTTAGCTGGCGCCCCTTTTCAACTTTTTCTTGCCCTAAAATTTAGAAAAAATTCATTCAATTATTTCGGGTACTTAGAAATCTCAAGCTGACCGATTTTCCTAATTTGGCAAATAGTAGTATAATAATACATAATATAGCAACTCAGTAACCTATAGTATAGTAGTATAACATATAGATATAATAGTATATTGTTATAGTATACCGTAGTCATCCATTCTAAGCAGCTACCGATATGCCAATAACCCACTGATATACTACGATAAACCTTACCTTAGCAATAAAATAGAAAGAAAAGCAAAGAAAAGAAGGAAGCTACCGGTAAGCTACTGAAAAACTAGTAGTGTACTTTAGCTATACCTTATATAGTAGTAGTATTATATTATAGTACTCTTATATGTATACTATATTATATGTTAATGATAGTCTTCTTTATCAATAAATATACTACATAAACTATCGTTTTAACACACTATTTAGTAGATATCTCTCTTTTCGCCCGAAAAAATTAAGGATTAGATACCACTATAATAGATTACGTTATTTTATAATAGTAGTATAATAGTAGTATAGTAGATTACGTTCTTTTATAATAGAGTTATTCTGCGCTTATAGAGTTTTTGTACCACAATAATTAATACTATAGTATTATCAATAACTTACCTATAATGGTGTAGTTTAGTATATTATAAAAGGCTCGAAATCGTATAGCTAAAATAAAAAATATCCATTGACAAATCAAAAATGATGCTTATAATGGAGATAGTAGAGCTGAATGTATGACAAGCAGTTCAATTAGAGCTGAATGTATGACAAGCAGCTCGACAAGCTGAATGTATGACAAGCAGTTCAATTAGAGCTGAATGTATGACAAGCAGCTCGACAAGTTGAATGTATGACAAGCAGTTCAATTAGAGCTGAATGTATGACAAGCAGTTCAATTAGAGCTGAATGTATGACAAGCAGCTCGACAAGCTGAATGTATGACAAGCAGTTCAATTAGAGCTGAATGTATGACAAGCAGCTCGACAAGCTGAATGTATGACAAGCAGTTCAATTAGAGCTGAATGTATGACAAGCAGTTCAATTAGAGCTGAATGTATGACAAGCAGCTCGACAAGCTGAATGTATGACAAGCAGTTCAATTAGAGCTGAATGTATGACAAGCAGCTCGACAAGCTGAATGTATGACAAGCAGTTCAATTAGAGCTGAATGTATGACAAGCAGTTCAATTAGAGCTGAATGTATGACAAGCAGCTCGACAAGCTGAATGTATGACAAGCAGTTCAATTAGAGCTGAATGTATGACAAGCAGCTCGACAAGCTGAATGTATGACAAGCAGTTCAATTAGAGCTGAATGTATGACAAGCAGTTCAATTAGAGCTGAATGTATGACAAGCAGTTCAATTAGAGCTGAATGTATGACAAGCAGTTCAATTAGAGCTGAATGTATGACAAGCAGTTCAATTAGAGCTGAATGTATGACAAGCAGTTCAATTAGAGCTGAATGTATGACAAGCAGTTCAATTAGAGCTGAATGTATGACAAGCAGTTCAATTAGAGCTGAATGTATGACAAGCAGTTCAATTAGAGCTGAATGTATGACAAGCAGCTAGATGAGCTGAATGTATGACAAATAAACTAGGAGATAATATTATGGCTAAAAGAAAAGTACAAAAGATAAAAGAATTAGAAAGAAGAATCATATCCAGAGTTCCTAACTATTTATATAATACTATACTACAATATTCTATAGATAATAATATTACTATATCTAAAGCAATTAGGAATCTTATTTCTGATGGTATTAATTTTCATTACTATATAGATAATAGTGAAGAGTAACATACATTATCATATAATATTTTATTAGCCCGCGCCAAAAACAATAACCTATAATTTCCCTGTCAAAAAATATAAGTCCGTTCCTAGGACCTAAAAATCGCTTGCTCAGAGCCACCTAATATTTTCTATCCAAACAAAATTAAATCGGTTCATAGAAACTATAAAATCGCTCAGTAATAATGCACCTAATTTCTTAAAAAAAAAGATACGGTTACTACAATAACCAAGAGGATAAAAAAAATTTCGGTTCATGTTGTTCCTTTGTTGTAAAAATTTCGGGAAAGCAACCGTTACTTTGGCTACTCTCCCGAAACTTTACTTGAACAGCGGCGTCACTTCCCTTAGATTAAAGGGTGTTGTTGCAGGCTGTTCAGGTTAACAGCGGCGTCACTTCCCTCTGATTAAAGGGTGTTGTTGCAGGCTGTTCTAAAACAGGTTAACGTCTTCGGCTGGAGGTGCCGGTGAATCTGCTGGCAACTGAGACAGAATCTCAGTAAATAGCGACTTTGGTTCACCCATTGCCACATAATCAGAGTTAAAGGGTGATGGGGACGGAGACTGAGAAACTGATAGTGCCGCCTGTTGGGCTTCTCTGTCAGCTTTCACAGCTTCTTTGATCATTACTGCCAGCATATTCATATCAAGTGCTGGTGCTGCTGGTGCTGGAGCTGTTGCCAGTGCAGTATCACGTGCTGTTCGAACTGCTTTCTCCGTCATTTTGTCAATTTTGATGCCAGGAATTTTTGCTACAAATACTTTTGCAAATCCAAATCCTTCAGACTCTCCGTCCCATATTTCGGAGTTTCTGAGCACCTTTAACTGCGACCATGTTTGTGAATCAGGGTGGGCTGAATTGTTCCATTGCATAGGGCGATACCCGGTCTGCTTTTGTTCAGCAACAAACTTGTCTGATTCCTCTCTCGAAAAGGTCAGACATCCAGGTTCAACCTTGTAGTTAGTCTCAGTCTCCATCAACGGAGTTCCTGTTACCATGTCTACAGCCACCTGACCATTTGAATGCTTCTTTGGCTTGTCGTAGGGTTCTGCGGTAGCGTTCACCACAGAAAATTCCCTACCAGGCGACAGACTTCTACACATTGTCTCCGCCATTCTGCCCCACATTACGAAACTGAACTTCTTCGATGGTATGGAATCAGTGGGTGAATAAAAATTAGCGTATGCCGGGATTATTACCCGTTGATCAACGTGCTTACCATCAGCTTTGACATACCCCGGAAAGTAGGAAAGATTACCAGCTACTCTCATTCCAGTAAATGTACAGCTGATCATTGATGTACTTGACATGATGTTTCCTTTCACTGAAGCTGGTTGCCAGATATCAGCTTCTATATTAATCCCCTGCTGGCACACCGAGGGGCACAACAAAAGAGGGCACGCCACCGACGACCGGCAACAACACCCTCAAAAGACTGTAAAGAGAGCTCCAGAACCAGAATACCAGAACCAGAACCAGAATTCTCTTTACTTACTACAGCCCCATCATCTCCATAACTTCGACGGCTATGTGGGGTTTCATATTTGGATCACCGATGAAATTAATTTTTCTGCTCTCACCAGAAAAATCAATTTCCATATCACAGTTATACTTATGCGAGGCGGCTTTCATAATTCTTGCCATCACCTCGTACGTAACGTTCTCTACGTTCAAGTCCATATTTGTTTCTCCTTATTATTCAGAAATGCATACATGTTGAATACCACCTCAGCCAACTTGTCGATCTCAGCACGTGCTACTCTTACGGCGTGCTTTTGGTCAGCTACAGCATCGAATGACTGCTCGAACGTGTACTGCCAGTCTTCGATTATCTTGCTGATAGGGATTACTAACACTTCATCCCCTTTTTGATTGTCCAACAAACCAATCTCAATCTCTTCGCCATCAAAGAAAGTTTGAGCTGCGTTATGAATTTCTGAAATTTTTCCATGGGTTTTTTCTACGATGATGTTTTCATTCATTTTGAATCTTCTTATTTGTATAAAAATAGAAAAGCACGAGGGAACCGCCACCGACGACCGGCAACAACACCCTCAAAAGACTGTAAAGAGAGCTCCAGAACCAGAACTCTCAGTTAGTAAATTCTTCCCAAAAAATTTCCTCGAATGGGTAAATAATAATTTCCACTTGCTCATACTCATCCCATTCTTGGAACAGTTCTTTTTTAATATAATTCCCACCCAACAACCCCCCCACTTTATTGTGTGAGAAATCATATTCTACCAGAACACACTCTCCAAATACAACTTTATTGTGTGGTAACTCAATAACTAATCCATTCTCTAACTTGATTGTTAGAATAGAATTAACTACCTTTGTTACCACACCACGTATGGCACGCACTATGCCTTCATGTATACATCATTGATAATTTTGAAATAGAAATTACTTTCTTTTTTCTCATTATTATCGGCAATTATGGCGTCATCACCTTCTTTGATGTACATTATCCTAGTGCCACTCTTTGCCTGTTTTGCTGGATAAGAATAGTCTGTTTTTGCTTTATTCATTGCTGCCGGATTTTGCGGTAATAGAAATCTTACTTTATTTATTCCAGCTCCCATGTCCATGAATAATTTAAATACTGGAAGTTTTGTATTTTTCAATACACTTCCAAATATAAATCCATCACTAGTTGATTTTAACTGACACCAGTAGCCATTGGTGTCTTGACAATCTATACCCACCACTATAGATCGCTCTACTTCTGTTAAAGGTATGCCAATTTCTCTTACAGTTTCAGGATTATTGAATCCTAGATCGCTGTTGTTTCCCTTTTTCCCCACAAACCCACAATTATTGAATATGTGGGCGTAGCATTTCTTAATAACTTCAACAATAACGAGGGATTTATCTCTAAAACTCATCATTGAAGATGCTGATGGTGTTATTGTAGTTACAGTTGTTGGTGTTGGTGTTGATGATTGTTTAGCTTGTGGTGTCGGTTGTTGGATCAGCGATGATTGAATGGGTTCATATGTTACCCCTTCGTCATCGTAATTGTTATTGTATTGAGGATGATACTCCTCCTCATACTCAATTGGTGGTGTTGGTGCAGGCTGATGCACTGGAATGTAAACTTGTTCATCCAGTTTATATTCAGGAACAGGTTTTATATCCTGAGAGTTAGTGGGGATAGTTTTTGACCATTTGGGGTCTGATTCTTTGCCCCCGTCGATCAACCTAATATATCCTTTAAAGGTATAGTATCCCTCGTTTTTGAGGGTATACATGACCCTATTGTCCATCATTACATACTGGTCGTGTGACCAATTGTCTGATGAATTCAGGATGCTAATCTTTTTATTTAAGAACGCACACTCAGAAAAGTGAGCTGGTTCTATGTTCACAGTTTGAGCTAGCTGTACTAGCCTAGCCCACGCCCAATCTTCTGCTTCAGTCTCAGCTTCATCCATTTCTGCTTTATCAGGTAGTCCATCAAGTACTGCAATATGATGGATCTCGTGCAAGAAACTCAAAATCAAATTTCTGTGATACGAGGCTACAACAGAAACTGATGGATTTTCCAGAGCATTTTCTTTTGATGCTCTGAATGTTTCTTGCAGGTTAATGCAAATTGCTCCTGCGTCAAAGGAACAATTTGCAAGAATTGGGCGTCCAGTTGTGGATGAATACGGTCTGTTATCGTATCTGAACACCACTGATCTTACGCGGTGGTCCGCTTGTTTTATTGTAAACTCGGGAAGCGACAAACACTCCCCCAAGATTACCAGGTCTTTCTTGGACACAAGCTCGTGCCCAAAAACCGCCACACTACCCCATACTGTGTCTATCAGTACTGGGTCGTGTATATTATTTTGTGTCATCATTCTTCACCTCCTGCCTGTTCAATGAATATGAAATAGCTGGTTGCCACAACTACAGCTATTAACGGAATATACCATGCTGGCACACCCATGGTTTAATTGGTTAATCTTTTGACTCAACCTCAACACCACGACCCTGGGTGATAAAGTTGATATATTGTTGCGCCGACGGTCTATGACGGTTATTGGAACCAAGTGGATCACAGATATAACATACCCGTTGACCTACTTGGTTAATATAACTACCATATTCGTGATTGGCATAGTAGATGCCATTAGCGCCACATGTTGCCCATCTTTGATTTAACTGCATAAGGTCTCCTTCAATGGTTAATGTGTATGTGAACCAGTAAGTCTACTTTTACTGGTTTTGTACAGTGAGTATTGCTCAATACTGTACAGGTCATCATTCCATACGTATTTAAGATCACCGATCAACCACAGAATGTTAAAATAGAACATGATATTTTCCTTCACATAAATTTTTAATAAAAACCAGAAACCAGCACGAGGAAGCGCCGACCGCACCTCACACCACGGTAAAGAGAGCAACAGAACCAGAACACAGAACTGTGGTAATTGCTGCACTCTATGAGACCAGAACCAGAACCAGAACACAGAACTGGGGTAATGCTGCGCTCTATGAAATCAGAACCAGAACCAGAACACAGAACTGGGGTAATGCTGCGCTCTATGAAATCAGAACCAGAACCAGAATGGACGCAGAAATAGAACCATTCTTAATACTGTACTGAGAGCATGCCCGAGCGACTTTTGGGTCGCGAGGCGACTCCATAGCCGGTAGGAGAGCGTAAGTGTAAATTTAAGGTTATTGCCAATAATGTTATGATTACCTCCTTTCCAAGCTGTCATTTATAGGATTGTTTAAAACTTAACTGCACTCCCATTGTCATCTGGAAGTGGAAGATGTTCAGGTGTATATTTATGACATCTGCGGCAACATATAATGAGCATGTACTGATCATAATCTGATCTAAATACAAACCCACTACTACTATTACCGCATTTAGTACATCCCTTACTCAACCATCCAGCATAACCCTTCTCTTTGCCACACTTCTGGCAAAATTCCTCTCCAAACAGCATTTTACATACTGGGCACTCACGAACAGGATGTGCAGTGTGAATATGACCATGCACATTAATTCCACCTTTTGCCCAGATTCTAGCTTTGTTGAACCAACTGATGTTGTTATTATTCTTAAACATTGTATTCTCCTTTGCTAATACTAATATGAAACAATACAACAAGTTTACTACCTTACATTATTATAAGATAGTTCTTATTGCTAAGTGTTTAAACACTTAAGATGCCCTCCGATCACTTTGATCAGAAGGCATGTTTAGCGTTTAACTGTACATGGGCACATAGATGCCAGAAAAGTTTCTAGTTACCCCATCAGTACATTTAATTTGGTATACAACAACCTTGTTCTTACCCTTGAAAATAATTTTAACAAGAACACCCAAACTATGATGAAGCCCGTCTTTTATTCCGTAAACTCTTTTGCCAATGTACTTACTGTCGTAAATTTTCATAGTAACTCTCCTTATAATAGTACTACATTAAAGTACTGACGTTTCGATCCTCTATAGATCATCATCAGGGACGCAGATCAGCATCCTACGTTAGTCAGTTTAACGTCATGACTAAGGACGTTTTAGGTTAATCAAATTCTCCATTATCATCCATACTTGAAAGTACATGTTCTTCCAGTATGGAAATACTCCAATTATTGACTGCAGCTTCAGCAGGAATGGTTGCAATATAATTACCATAGGGATCTTCAAACTCCCCTCTTCTACGATTTAATACAGCTCCACCTACTACATCAGGTAGAGTTGAAATATAGACAGCATATGCTGCTTTGTCTGCACTTCTGTCAACTTCAACAGGTGCAGTCCAATCGTCAGGGCAGTTAACTACTCGCCCACTACTAAAATCAAACTTGTTCATGATATTCTCCTATTTGTTGATAAAACTAAATGGAACAGACCGATTTTCATTTACCATTACCATGATGTGTTTCACACATGGGTGATACATTAAGCCGTAATAGCCAATAGCAGCTGTAATAACTAATACAGCCACTGCTTTTGTCATATACCAACGTTCTCTACGTTGATACGCCTTACCTTTGTACATCATAACCAATCTCCTTAAATAAAGGTTTTCTTCAGGTAGTACATTGCCCGCACTGTATTTGCGAACAATTCCTTAGCCTTGACTACATTAAACGACGCTACGTTGATAGCTTCATTACGAGCAGTCATAACCTGGATGAGTTTGTCAAGCTCAGATCCAGATGTATTGTCAAATATACCGTCATAGTCGATACGTCCCTCAAACTTGACATATGCAATGCCTTCGATTACAACTGCGTATGTGTCTGGGGTATTGTTAGAGTCAACAAACTTATTCAAGTACTCATCCACGATGATTGAGTATTTCGACGGTACTCTCCAAAGGGTTGAAACTTCTCCACAGTACGGCTTGATGTTAACACCGTACGCACTTATCACTCTGTCCTGGTCCTTCATGTAATTGTACTGTTTAGTCATTGTTCATTCTCCTTTTATAAGTGTTAATCAGTTAACTCAGTTCAAAGCCCTTATAACCCAGTTCATAGAACAACTAATCGGGTTTGCTCAAGTGGATGGCTTACTTATCCTAGTAGGCTTTGTTCCACTCAGGTGCCTTGGTTATCAAGGCACCAATCATATATATGTCCATAATAGCACCTCCTTGGTTAAAGGTTATAATGACGTTTCGACCCTCTATGAGTCATCATCAGGGATGCAGTAACAGCACCCTACGTCAGTCAGTTTAACGTCATGACTGGGACGTTTAAGAATTACTCTATGTAAGCAATTTTCAATTCCTTACAGCATACGTGGCATATCCCTATACCCGTATCGTAGGTAGTATTTACCATACAACACGGACATGTGATTGGTATTACGTTTATGGCAATGTTACATAGGCTATCATTGGTTGTCAAAATTCCGCATATTTCACATTTATGGATAGTCATAATAAAAATCCTTTCGCCCGTTAGGGCAGTTATTGAAAAAAATAAATTAAGTTATAAGATTAATAGGAAGGGCTAATTGCCAGATGATGCATAGCCCTGATTAGTACGACCCATACTGGCATACCTATGGGTTAGTATCAGAAATTAGTGAATATGTGTTTTTCGACATTATATCCACAAAAATCTGATACTATTGTCTGGTGCTGGTTGATAAAACCTAGTTTCTCCAGCATAGAAACTAGGTCTTCAGTTATAGCCAGAACCGCTTTTACTGAGCGATCTCGGCTTAACTTTCTTAATAGTTCCACACCATCCTTCCGTGACGAAGGTGCATGATGTGAAACTAACAGCATTCCTTCTCCATTAATCTGCCCTATAATAGCAGACCCTTTTAATGAAGAATACACAACACAACGTCTTCTGACATAATATCCAAAGTTGTTGTGTCGTAATTCACTTCCAGGTCTTCTGGCAGACATGGCGTTTTTATAATTACGCCACACTTCTGCCATTGACCAGCACTGCAAAAAACTATGTGAAGACATTAACATAGTTTTATCCTTATTAAATAAAGATTAATAATACTGACGTTTCGACTCTCTATAAGTCGTCATCAGGGATGCAGTAACAGCATCCGACGTCAAAATTGTAATACCGCAATACATGGGGTATAAATAAATAATCCCACATACAACAATACTACATATATAGGGTGGTTAATACAATATTTTTTTAGAAATTATAAGTTACAACCATCATCAATTATTTCAATAACTTATAGTATAGTAGTATAATAATCTATAATGCAATAACGTAGTAACAGTATAGTAACTCATAGTGTAAAGTGATGTAGTAATCTATAGTAGTCTATAGTATAGTATAGTAATATAGTAGTAACAGTATAGTAATCTATAGTGTAGTAGCATAAAGCAGTCTATAGTATAGTAGTATAGTAATATAGTATCATGTAGTACAACATAGTAGTAATCTATAGTATAGTAGTTTATAGTATAATATAAACGTAGTAATATAGTATTCAATAATTCTACTTCTCTACTCTATTCTCTCTCATTTTTGTATTTATTTATATACTAAAATCCTGGTGCGCGAGTAAAAATTTTTATTTTATTTTTTTTACTACACCCCTTGACAAAAATATAATAGTGATTATTATAAGGTATTACTGGTAGACATTGGTTACTAGTTTAATAAACTAACCGTTAATAATAACAAGGTTAAAATTTTTTTAAAGAGATTTATAGTGCCATGACCATGATTTATTATTGACAAAGTAATTTTAGTGATTATATTAGGAGTATGAAAATGGATGAAAATAAAACAACAAGAGAACAACTTATAATGAATTATTTACCACTGGTTAAAAATATAGTCAATAAAATTGTTATTAATTTACCTGATTATATTGAAAAAGAAGATTTAATAAACGCTGGAGTTGTAGGACTAATACAAGCTATAGACCGGTTTGACCCAGAAATGGGAAACACTTTATCTACTTTTGCTTCTTTTAGAATTAAAGGATCTATAATAAGTGAATTAAGAGAACTAGATATTTTATCGCGCGGGGAAAGGAAAAAAGTTCGTGAACTTAAGCAGGCAAGGGAATATTTAGAACAAAGTAAAGGTAGACAAATAGAAGATTATGAATTAGCATTAGAATTAAAAATTACTACTTCAGAGCTTAATGATATTAAAGGTATGTCTGATCTATCTTTTATTAGTGTTGATCAAGAAGATTCTCAAGATAATGTTGACAAGCTAATTGGCGTTTGTGATGATAATGGTTTTACTTCTACAAGTACATTAGAAAATAAAACAGAATTAATAAAAGCCATTAATAGTTTATCTGAAAAAGATAGAATGGTTATGTCTTTATATTATGTAGATGAATTAACACTTAAAGAAATAGGGGAGGTGATGAATCTAACTGAATCAAGGATATCTCAAATACATTCAAAAACATTAACTAACTTACGTAAAAAACTAAAACACTTAATCTAAGGAGATAAAAAAATGCTTATACAATATATTACTAAAGGAAATAAAAGAGCTAAGAGACCTGCTATAATTCAATCTTCTGGATCCTGGGGTGAAAGAACTGGTGCGATGGTTGGATTTAAACGTTTGAATGAATATTTAAAAGCATATGATATTTATATAGGATATTCACTTAAGAATAAAAAAGAGTGGGATTGGAATTTAAATTTTGATAAAGAAAAAGCTCTAATTAAAGCAGTAGGAAAGGCAGAGAGTCTTTCACCTATATTAGTAGTTCCTTCAGGAATTACTAGATATAATAGTTCTGATGATATTTATTTTTCAGATGTAATAAATGAGGTTCCACAGAGCATTAGACGTGATATGTTATTTTTTATAAACAGATGTAGACGATATTTTAGTGATGCTTCATTGACTCCTTTCTGGATTAATATGGAATTTTTATTAGCCGAGAAATATAAAATTATAATTTAACTAACCTTGATATAGTATAAGGATAGAATATATCCTACTACAAAACATCAAGGAGAATTATGATATATCATATATATGTATTTATGGATAATAAAAATAGACCATATTACGTAGGTAAAACCAATAACATGGTAAGAAGAGAAAACGAACATAAGAAAGCAATAATAAAAGGTGACCCACTTCCAAAATATAATAAAGCTAGAAAATTAATAAAAAAAGGTATACCTTTAAAAATGATTACCATTAGAACTACTAAAACTGAAAAAAGAGCTTATAAACTAGAAAGGTATTTCATATTTAAATTTAGAAGTGATGGTTATAAATTATTTAATTGTACTTCTGGAGGTCCATATGAAATACCTATTAGAATAAACAAACCTTCTATGATTAAGAAAACAGGTATCAAGATTTCTAATTTATTAAGGAGAAAAAATGGCAAGTACTTTAAAAATTGAAATTGAGGTAGACTCTGAAGAAAAAATATACCCTTTATTACAGCATATAGTTAAAGAAATAACAGAAGGAGATAAATATAAAAATCCAACAAATCATGGGTGTAAAATAGATAGAGATACTAATAATAGTTGGCTGGTAGTAAATTCAGAAACACTGAGTGGAAAATATTATTGGAATAGAAACAACTAATTTAAGGAGATTAATTAATGATCAGTAAAAATCACAGACAAAATCACGACTTTCAAATTATTTACTTTTTAATAGGTTCATGCCACACACCAGATGCCGCGTATGCACTATGTCAAGATTTAAGAGAAGAACGTAGTGCAGCAATTGAGAATTATAAGGTATCTAAGATTAAGGAAAAGGCAAAGATTATTAGAGCTAATAAACTTTTAAATTCAGCTGATGAAGCAGACAGACTTGATGGAGAAGCAGATCTTTTAGAAATATATAATAATGCTAAAACTAGTGAAGTACTTTATGACACAGCATGTAAAGAATTAGTTTTTATAGATGACTGCATTGCTAAATTGAGACCTAATTGTAAATATAAAGACTTACCTGATGATGAAGCATGTCAATTAATGCAGCAAGAAGAATGGAAATTAGAATTAATTAGGCGGGCTGAAAATATACTTATTTCACAAGCTACAGGAATTGCAAGTGACCAGATGGATACTATGAGAATGCATCCTGAATTTACTACTGCAATTTTACCATCTATAGCTGCAATTAAAGAATCAATCGTATCAGGTGCAGCATGGTTAGAATATACACCTAAAAATTTGTTAGAGATGTGATATATTTACTAAGTAGATTTAAAAATGACACTACAATCTTCAGGTCCGATCGACTTCGGACAAATTAATGTAGAACTAGGTTTACCAGCTAATACTCAAATTTCATTAGGAGATACTGCGCCTAGGACTTTAAGTAGTATTTTGACTGGACCTATAAGCATGAGTAACTTTTACAGCACTAGTAATGCTTACGGATTATTTAGTCTTAGTGCATATACTGATAAATACATATTTTCAAATAATTCGGTAGTACCAGGTACAATATTAGGATTAAATAGGTGGGGTTTAGCTGCTTGTGGTGATTTTTCAGTGGGTATATTTGGAGGAGGTAATACTACTTCTGATACTAATTACACTGATAAGTACACTTATTCAAATAATACTGTAGCAGCAGGTACAGTATTAGGGAAAACAAGATATAATATTTCAGCATGTGGCGACTCTAAAGTAGGTATAATTAGTGGAGGGTATTATAGTCTACCAATTAATTATACAGATATATATACATATTCTAATGCTACTATAACAGTAGGTACATTACTAAATTCTGCAAGATATAGTTTAGCAGCAGTTTCAGCATCACCTGGACATTTTTAATTAAAATAAGGAAATAGTATATGAATACTTTTGCATTTGGTGATATACACGGAGAATTTTTTAAATTAACTAAACTTATAGAAAGACTATATATAGAAAAAGATGATACTCTAGTTTTTTTAGGAGATTATATAGACCGTGGTAAAAAATCATTCGAGGTTATAGATTTTCTTATTTATTTGGATAAAAAATATAACTGTATATTCTTATATGGAAACCATGAAAGTATGTTCATGGATTTTATGTCGGGCGTATTAGAAGATTTATTTATTGATAATGGAGGTAGTAAAACAATAAAAAGTTATGCTTCTCATGGTTTTGATATAAGAAAAAATGTATACTATATTAATAGAAAAATGCCTCAAGAACACATTAAATTCTACCAGAAATTAAAGAGGTACTATGAAACAGAAGATTATATATTTGTACATGCTGGTATTTGTCCGGGGCTATCTTTGGAAGAATCATCTGATGATATACTGCTATGGACCAGAGACTTCGCTTATGTAAATTTTTATGATGGTAAACCAGTGGTTTTTGGTCATTCACCACACAATGATATATTAAATGAAAGACATAAAATATGTGTTGATACTGGTGCTTGCTTTGAATCAATGGGAGATTTAACATGTGTTCAATTGCCGGAAAGAAAATTTTATAGACAAGGATTTTTAAAGGAGGTATAATGGAAGAGGTTATTACTATTTCGCAATTAAAGAAAATGGGTAAAGTTTTTAAAAGATCTAAAAGAACGTTTAGAGAATTAACTATAGCATCTGGATTAAATCAGCCAACTGATCATGTCTTAGACTTGACAAAGGAACAAGCCAGAAATTTTTTGAGACACTATAGTTATTATTTAATTCAGCCCAAGGAAAAACAATAAAAGGAAAAGGTGGATAATATGACAAATAAAATAATAGATTTTAATTTTTATCCTAATACTAGTATTAGAACAATAATTATTAATGACGAGCTTCATTTTGTATCTAAAGATATTTGTAAAATTTTGAATATAAAAAATAATAATTGCGCTAACAGGTCATTAAGAAAAGATTATACTAAAATTGGAATAAATACAAATACGGTAATGAAACTTAGTCCAGTTCAAACAACACATGGAATACAAAATATGATGGTTATAACTAAAGAAGGAGTTATTTCATTAGTGTCTAGATGTAAAAGAATAAATCCAGTAAGATCTATTGATTTACTTAAATCAATAGGAATACATACTCTACCTATACATCAGAGAATAGAATTTGAATTTTTAGATATACTTATAGAGCAACTTCAGGTTTTAGGTTTTAATATATTTTTAAAACAACACAATGTTAAAAATAAAATGGTTGATCTTTTCTTACCAGAATGCAATATTGCTATTGAGTATGACGAAAATAATCATGATAAATATTCAAAATATGATGATAAAAAAAGACAGAATTTAATACAAAAAGAAACAGGATGTAACTTCATTAGGGTTTCAGATAGTAATTCACATATTAGTAATTGTGCTATTATAATTAAGGAACTTATAAAACTTAAAAAATTTAATATTTAAATAACAAACATGATAGGAGAATAAATAACAAACATGACTGGACAAACTGTATGTATTAATCAATTTATGAAATCTGAAGATTATATTTATAAGGAGGGAATAGGTAATTGTTCTATTTGTCTACCTGACGAAAAAAATAAATTTTGTAATAGCTACAGTCCTATGGTTGTGTCATCTAAAATAATTAATTATTGGATAAGTGAAATAAATTCAAAATATTTACATAAAGTTTATGTAGTACATCATTGTAAACAAGAAGAAAATTTAATTATGAATTCAATAATAGAATTAATGTTAAATTCAGACATAGATATACAAACTACAAAAGATTTAGATTATATTTTTTTAAATTTGTGCACAAAAAAAGTAGTACCTAGTTATACTAATTATAAAAATTTTTGTGACATGATTAAACTTTCATGCCATAAAGTTGAGAAAATTTTGTTAGGACCATATCGGTCAGGTTATTAATACTATAAAAGGAGAATTATATGGAAGCTACATTTAGTACAGGATTCGGATCAGGTCTTATAGTTGGAATTTTGTTTGGACTTATAATCTTAGAACAATTTTATAGATCAGGCTATAAAAAAATGGTAGATGAAATTGCCAACCAATATAAAAGTATATTGGATTATTTTGGAATTAAAAAAAATAATAAAGGTAATTGGGAATTAACTGATAAAGACATGAATAGAGTATGGATCAAAAAATAAAATAAAAGGAGAAATAATATGACACAATTTAAATACGCATGGATACCGGATATACCAGACTTTAGAGATAGAACATTTATGATGACAATGCCACTTAAATCTTTACCATTAAGTGTTGATTTAAGACCTGGATGCCCACCTGTAGAAAACCAAGAAAATATTGGATCTTGTACAGCCCAGGCTTTAGTTGGTGCTTTAGAGTATAATGAAATTAGAGATAAAACTCCATTTGCTGATATGAGTAGGTTATTTCTATATTATAACGAAAGAGTAATTAGAAATACAGTTAAAGTAGATTCTGGTGCTATGTTAAGGGACGGAATTAAAGCATTAGCAAAAACAGGATGTTGCCATGAACATTTATGGCCATATATCCCTAATAAATTTACCACTAAGCCTCCTGTAGAATGTTATACGGAGGCGTCAACTAAACTAATAACCTCATATAATAGAATAAATAGTTTAGATGAAATGAGACTTTGTTTAGCAGAAGGATCACCTTTTGTATTTGGATTTTCAGTGTATGAAAATTTTGAATCAAGCGAAGTTGCTGAAACTGGTATCCTTGGTATGCCATCAAAAAATGAGAGTATGCGAGGAGGACATGCAGTCCTATGCGTTGGATATAATGATTTAACTAAACAAGTTATTGTTCGTAATTCATGGGGACGTAATTGGGGTCAAGCTGGATATTTTATGATGCCATATGCTTATATTGGTGATAAAAATTTAGCTGATGATATGTGGTGTATTAAAAAGTAAATATGACTATTATAAGATGGTCATTTAACTAACCTCTTAAAGGTAGGAAACATAATTTTCCTACCTTTTTGAAAATTTTAATATGAGGGGGTAGACTATTAATATAATTTTAACTACAGACTGCCAGAGAAAATGCAAATACTGTTTTGCTAAAGATGATTTAACTAAAAAAACTCAATTTACTATGGAAAATTTTGTAAAAGTTATAAATTGGTTAGAAAAAGAAAAAGATATTATACATAGAATAGCTTTATTAGGTGGAGAACCAACTCTTCATCCGCAATTTATAGATTTTATAAAGTATTTATTACCTAGAAAATTAGGAATATTAGTTTTTACTAATGGTATGGTTAACGACAAATTTTTTTGTTATGATATTATAAAAATAGCTAAAGAGAATAATGTACGTAGTTTTCCAGAATTTGGATTTTGTGTTAATATTAATGAACCACAATATATAAATGAAAATGAAAATAAATTGCAGACTATATTTTTTAGTCAATTAGGTAAAGTAACTAGTTTATCTTTTAATATTTTTGAAGAGTCATTTGACCCATATTTTTTAATAGATACTATAAATAGATATAAATTAATAAAAAATATTAGATTAGGAATATCATCTCCATCATCTAACAAAAATGAATATTTAAATATAGACTATTATAATGAAGTTGGTATAAAAATTATGGAATTTATAAGGACAGCCCAAAAACATAAAATATTTATAAACTTTGATTGTGGTTTTACTAGATGCATGTTTACTGAAAATAATTTATTAGAATTAAATTATTTAAAAAATAGTAATATAATTTTTGATTGTGAACCAGTTTTAGATATACATCCTAATTTAGATATAACATGTTGTTATCCAACTTCTAATTGTTTTGCAGAAAACATATTAAAGTGTGAGTTATATAGTACTGTTTTTTGTAATTTTAAAAAAAACTTAGATAATATTAAACCAATATATGATAAATGTTTAACTTGTGAGCACTTAACAATTAACTGTGATGGTGGATGTAGGGGTCATAAAATACATGGCTAATTTAATTTTAACTACTAATTGTCAAAGGAAATGTGCATATTGTTTTGCACAAGAAGATAAAGATAAAAATGTATCATTTACAATGGAAAACTTTAATACCATTATGGAGTTTGTATCTACTGGTCCTAAATTTATTAATCTTCTTGGTGGTGAACCTACTTTAAATAAATATTTTATAGAAATGTTATACAGTCTTATAAAAAATGATTTTACTATTCAGGTTTTTACTAATGGTATGTTAAATGAAGAATTATTAAGTAATATAGTAGAATTATTAAATGGTGTAGTATTAAAAGAAGACCAACTATATTTTGCTATAAATATAAATGAAGAAAAATATAGGTCTGATGAAGAGAATAAATTACAAGATAAATTTTTAAAAACATTTGGAAATTTAGCATATCCATCTTTCACAATACAAGATAAAAATACTGATTTATTATTTATTAAAAATATTATAAATAAATATAATTTAGATCCTACTATACGTTTAGGAATGGCTATGCCAGTAAAACCAGGAAATAATAAATATATAATGATGGAGGATTACAAAGAAGTAGCAAAAGATATAATAACTTTGTCAAATAATTCTGATGGTATAAAAATTATATTTGATTGTGGATTTCCATTATGTATGTTTACTTTAGAAGAAATAAATGAATTAAATAAAAACAAAGAAAATGATTTTGCATATTTATGTGGTCAACCATTAGATATATATCCAGATCTTACATTTACAAATTGTTATCCTTTATCGCAGGTATATAAAGGTAAAATTAGTGATTTTAAAAATATAATGGAAGTGTACACTTTTTTAATGAAACATTTTGTAGCTCCATTTGGTATATATGGGTCTACATGTACTGAATGCTCATTTTTTAGAAAAGTATGTTCAGGAGGATGCAAGGGTTTATTTGAACTTCCAAAAATGGAGGTAAATGATGGATAAAATTATTTGGAAAGAAGAATAGGATATTGACCATGATGGTATAGATATAGAACATAAAAATTTAATAAAGATAATAAATGATATAATAGATATTAAAATAAATATCACAATATTAGTAGTTGACGATGATGAATTTTTCAGAATACTTATAAAAGGACTTTTTTATAAATATGATGTTGTATGTGTAGAAGATGGGTTTAAAGCTTTAAATTATATAAAGCAAAATCACGTAGATATAGTTTTACTAGATTTAAATATGCCTGGTATTAATGGTTTAGAGGTATTAGACAAAATTATATCATGGTATAAAAATATTAAAGTAATTATTTTGACTGGAGAGGATGATGTAAAAAAAGCTGTTATGGCTATTAAATGTGGAGCTTTAGATTTCTTAGTGAAGCCAATTGATAGTTTAATTTTGGAAAATAAAATTTTTAATGTTTATAAAGTATCGAAGTATGAATATATAAATGAATTACTATTATCTCTTATGACATATTCATCTGAACATTTTGAACATGAAGAAACATTAATGATTATGAATAAATATCCAAAATATAAATTTTTGGAACATAAAAAAGAACATAGATATTTTACTAAATTAATATTAGGGATAAGTTTTAATGTTCCTATATCTTTAGTTAATGATATAGGTAAAACAGAAGATATTATTAGAAATTTAACAAAATTTTGTTTTTCATGGCTTAATTTACATTTTTTAGGAACCGATAAAGATTTAATAGATTTTTTAAATACCAAAACTAAAAATATAGAGGAGAAAAGATAACTATGGAAAAAACTGTCCTAATTGATACTAACCTATACTTGGATGACCCTAACATTATTAAAAAACTAGCAACACAATACGATAAAATATTAATCCCAGTAACAGTATTAAAAGAATTGGACAAAAAGAAATATCATAAGGATTTATCATACAGTGCAAGACACGCTATACAAGCTATATTAGATTTTACATCTAATAATATAGATCAAGTTATATTTGATATTTCTGAATATAGTGATTCAGATCCTGATGGTAAAATTATTTCTTCCGCGAAAAAATATTCAGCATTATTAGCTACCAAAGATATATCAATGTCCATAATAGCTAAATCAGTTGGTTTAGAAACTATGATTCATGATGTAGTGATGAATAATATTTTTAATCCATATATTTATGTCGATATAAATGATTTATATAACGCTGCAGAAGAAGATGTATTTGCATATGACCAAGAATATATAGAAAGAGATTACGCAAATATGTTAGTTATTTTTTCTAAAATAGCAGGGTATGAACTTAACGAAGATTTTTGGTGGTTTATAATTATAAATGCTGAAATAAATCAACCTATACTTTATGCTAATAATCCTATAAAACATAAACTAATTAGAATTGATAACAAACCTGAATACAGAGAAATACGTACAGAAGGATCCATTATAAAAGCATTAGACTGCTATCAAGTATGTGCTATATATGCAATGATAGAGGCTCCTAATGCTTTAATATGTGGATCTTATGGTTCTGGTAAGTCACTATTAGCTTCTGCTTATGCAATAGCAAATAATAATAAAAAAACATTTATTAGTAGACCTAATTTAACAGTAGATAGACGATTTGATCTTGGCTTTTTGCCAGGTCCACAACCATTAGATGCAAAAATACTTACTCCTACTGGTTGGACTACTATGGGAAAAATAAAAAAAGGAGATTACATTATAGGATATGATGGTAAAGCAACAAAGGTTATAGAAACGTATAATAAAGGTATTAAAGATGTTTATAGAATTAATACCACTAATGGAGGTAGCACCAAGGCTTGTGGAGAACATATTTGGGCTACTAAAACTCACAGTGATCTTAAACATAATAAATCATTTAAACTCAAAACTACATTGGAGATAAAAGAAACATTACTAAATCCTAATAAAGGTCCAGAATATAATCATACATTACCAATGAATGGTATAGTTGAATACAATAGTAAAAAAGAATTACCTATACCATCTTATACTCTTGGAGTTCTTTTAGGAGATGGTAGTATAGCTAATACTGTTAGTTTTTCTTCAACTGATGATGAAATAATAGAACGAGTAAGAAAAGAATTAGAACCTTATGATCTTATTTTAACCAAACATGGTATATCATATACTATACGTGGTAACTACTATGGAAATAAACCAGCTAAACCTGTTAAAATGATTAATACAGAAACTAATGAAATTACAATATATACTTCGACATCAGAAGCTTCTATTAGTATTGGTATAAATAAAGGAACAATAAGTGGTAGGTGTACACATAATTACACTATTAATAATTATACATATTCCTTTTTAAAATCTAAACGATGGAGAAATTATTTAAAAAATGCTTTATATGAACTTGGGATATTAGGTAAGTATGCGCATGATAAATATATACCAGATATTTATAAATATTCATCTATTGAAAATAGAACTGCATTATTACAAGGATTAATGGATACTGATGGTACTATTAAAGAATCTACAGGAGAACAAACTTTTACTACAGTCAGTAAAAGATTAGCTGAAGATATAATAGAATTATCAAGATCTCTTGGAATTAACGCAACTTATCATACAAGAAATAGAATAGGTAAAACTACTATTAGACCTACGGGTGGTATTATAACATCAAGATTTATATCATATGAGGTTAGTATACCAAAATCTAAAGATATAGATGTTTTTTATTTAAAAAGAAAATTGAATAGATCTAAACTTCCAACTAGAAATAAACATGTAAAAATTAATAGTATAGAATATATAGGAAAAGAGGAAGTAAAATGTTTACTTATAGATAATGATAGCCATCTATATATAACAGATGATTTTATAGTTACTCATAATACTATGGTAGAAAAATTATCGCCATGGATGGCAGGATTTATATCTAGTTTATACTATATATTTAGTAACACAAAAGGGCAAACTACGGATAAGATGTCACATAAAGGTATGTCTTACGATTTTGTAAAAGACCAAATGTTTCAAAAATATTTTGAAATGATGCCATTAGATAGCTTACAAGGAACATCTTTTATGGATGGTGATCTACTATTGTTAGACGAAACACAATTATGTTCTGTATCAATATTATCTGTAATTTTAAGTAGGTTTGGTAAAGGTTCAAAATTAATAATGACTGGAGATATAGGTCAAGTTTATAATGTAATACCACCATCTGAAAATGGATTACTAAAACTTCTAAGATTATTACCAAGTAAACACATAGCTTATGTAACATTAAAGAATAATTATAGATCTGGATTGGTTGAATTAGCAGAAGGACTTCAAGATAAGTCTTTCTAAAAAATTTATAAATAGGAGGTAACAAAATGAAAAACTATGTCATAGAAGAATGGGATGAGTATAAAAAAGAACTTGGTAATTCTTTACAAGATATAATAAATTCAGATACCTCCGAAAAAGAGACTATAGCAATAATGATTGAAATGCTTAAAATAGCAAAGTTAAAGGAAATTATACAATACAACAACCAGGAGGAATATTAAATGCCGGCAAAAAAAGATTGGAGTAAATCTGAAGAAAAAAAGTTAATAGCTAATTATGCAGAAAAAACTATACAAGAACTTATGTTAATGTTTAAAAGGCGATCTCAGGAAAGTATAAATAATAAAATAAAAAGACTCAAAATAGCAGGTAAAATTATAGTTAAAAAAGAATCAGATGCTATACAAAGGGCTTATGATCAAAGAAAAGGAATCAGTGCTTTTCCAATAATAGAAGAATAGGAGGTCATATGTCTGATCCAGGTACAAATGGTTATTTTTTTCCTATGAATGAAACACTTTGTAGATCATGTCACAATAGAATGTATAGACTGGTAGTGCCATTAGATATAGCAGACTTTGGATTAGACGAAGATGATATATTGAGTATGGATTTAGATGAAGGAGATGATATACTAATAGAACAACATACATGTCTAGTATTACAACAAGACATGGATTACTTAGTCAAGGAATGTAGCCACTATAGAGATAGACAAGATGTATCTATATTTAGATCTAATCCTTACGAATAATGCTTATACTTAAAACTTTATCACAGATAGAAGGTATTAGAAAAAGTTGTGCTATAACAGCATATGTACTTAAAGAATTAAAAACTGCTATAAAATCTGGAATAACAACAAATTTTCTGAATACAATGGCTGAAGATTTATGTTACCAGAAAGGTGGTGTTCCAGCTTTTAAAGGTTACAGAGGATTTCCATACTCAATATGTGCATCAGCAAATAATAAAATAGTACATGGTTTTCCTGATGATGTTCCTCTAAAAAATGGAGACATATTAAGTATAGATTTCGGTGTGTTATATAAAGGTTGGTATGGTGATTCAGCATTCACTAAAGGTATAGGTAAAATATCTGGCGTGGCTAAAAAATTAATAACTGTAGGTAACGAATGCTTATACAAAGCAATAGAAGCTATTAATCCTAATTGTAAAATAGGTGATATATCATTTGCTATTCAAAATCATGCAGAAAAAAATGGTTATAATGTAGTAAGAAATCTTGTAGGTCATGGAATAGGAAAAAACTTACATGAGGAACCACAAATTCCTAATTTTGGAAAACCACATACTGGATTATTGCTTAAATATGGTTCTGTGATAGCCATAGAGCCTATGATACTTGCAGGTTCATACGAAACCATTATTCTACCAGATGAATGGACTGTAGTCACTAAGGATTCGAAATTAGCAGTTCATTTCGAACACACTATTGTTATTAATAAAGATGGTGTTGAGATATTGACAAAAATATATTGATGTTTATATTTCGGGCTCGGTAGAAAAAAAATACTATATAAATATTTTAAGGAAAAGGAGTATTGTAATGGTTGAAAATTATGAAGCACAAATGCAGGTACCATTTTTAATGATACCATTAGTAATGTTAGACAATGAAGAGTATTTAAATTGGATGACAACCTTAGAATGTAAAGTTTGGCATAGGATGTACAGATTTATAGTAAGAGCACCTATGATAACTAAACTTAATATTCATATACATGATAGATATTATAAAAATGGTATCTTAGCTATGTATAAAGAACTAAATGATATAGCAGGATTTTTTGGAAAAAGTGATAAATCTAGAATGTCTAAAGCAATAAAAGGTATGGTAAACAAAAAAATTATAATACCACATACTGATAAAAACAATGGCAGATCAATAACTATTTATGAATTAGGTACACATGATATGGGGTTGAATAAACATGAAACTATACACCTATATAATTACTTTGCAAAGTATAAAGCTGATCTTGAACTCAGTAAAATGGCTAGTAAATAATTGCCCAGTTGACATTTGGTCAACTGGCGAGTTGACATTTTGTCAACTGGCATCAGTATAAGAATAAATAAGGTTTTGAATAGATAAAGAGGTATATCTTACTTTGTAAGATATACCTTAGCTTAACGCTTGCTACACTAAAAAACAAACTAAACGATCTTTTACAGATAGAGTTAAAAAATACGATTAGCTACCTTAAGAACTTGAACTAAAAGAGCGGTGTTTAAAATAGATATTCTAGTTTTAATAGTATCTGTAAAAGAAAGTTTTAAAAGTAACATTTAGACGCAGTTTTGTAGTTAGCAATATTTGATAATGATTATTTTGTATTATGGTCATGTGGGCTACTGAAATCAATTCTAAGACGTTTAATATTAAATTGTATACTGGCATATAGTATTAGTATACAAAACTTAACCATGGTCATGTAGTACGTTTTAAATACGAATTACTGGGGGCAACAAAAAGATACTTTTACAAAGATTGTTGTTTATCAGTACGGAGGGTATAATATGAGCTGTTCTTATGTAGATTTATTTATTGCAAGACAAAAGATGCGTATTAAAAATACTAATGCATGTTTAAGTTTTATAACTACATTATGGAAAGGCGAAGTTATAATGTTATGTTTTAATAATCTGAATAAGAAAATTGTTAGTACTTTTTGTAATCAGTTTATAGATGAGAAGGATTCGTATGAATTAGAAATACTTGTTAGTGAATTTATGTTTCTTTCATGTAGTAGATATTTTAACTTGACAAAACCTATTTAATGATTACTATATTATTATGCCATAAGGCATACAACTTTTAAGGTAAGGAGAATGTATATGAGTGGAATTCCGTATGTTATTGAGAAGGGTCGAAATGATCAGGAACACAGTTATGATCTTTATTCAAGATTGCTTAAAGATCGTATCATTTTTGTTAGAGGTGAGTTCTGTCAGGAGATGGCAGATTCTATTGTGGCTCAGTTATTGTTTCTTGAGTCTTCAGATTCTGAAGAAGAAATAAGAATGTATATTAGTTCTCCTGGCGGAGAAGTAAATTCTATGTATGCAATATATGATGTTATGACCTATGTTAAATCATCAATTTCTACTATAGCTATAGGAACTTGCGCAAGTGCAGCTAGTTTTATTTTGGCGTCAGGAGAAAAGGGTAAAAGATTTGCACTTCCAAATGTAGATATAATGGTTCATGAATTGTCTGGTGGAACTGGTGGAAAATTTAATGATATCAAGAATCATTTTGAACATACAACAAAGTTATATGACAAGATGGCCGCTCATTACTCTGAGTTTACAGGACAAAAATTATCCAAGATCAAGACCGACATGCAAAAAGATTATTTTATGACTTCAGAAGAAGCCAAGACATATGGATTAATAGATGAGGTTTTGTATAGGAGAAAAAGTAATGGAAAAAACTTGCAGTAAATGTAAAGAAACCAAGGATACAAGTGAATTTAGTAAATTATCTAAGGCTAAAGATGGTTTTCGTAAGAGTTGTAAATTATGTATTAAACAGTATTACTTAGACAATATTGATAGACGTAAACAATACCTCTTAGACAACAAGGAAAAAATAATCATTGGAAGTGAACTACCCCTACCCTAAAGGGATAGGGGCTTCGAAAGAAGCCTAAGTTCACCAGACTCAGTTGGCAGAAACGCCAACTACGATAGTTAGGTCACGACACCCTTGGTTGACGCATCAGACTGAGGCAATGTCGCTCACAGTTAAGAAGAATTGAGGCAAGGTTCGGTGCTGTGAGTGTAAAAAGCCTGGTTATCATTGTCGAGATGAGGTCGGACACTCCAAATAGTAACAGTTTGGGGTTACGCATTACCTACAGCAATGTAGAGCATTTACCAAGGAGGTTTGGTTATGGTTTTTGTGTTATCCAAAGACAACACTCCACTGATGCCGTGCCTTCCTGTGGTGGCAAGATTGCTTTTGAAACAGGGCAAGGCAAAGTGTGTGACACGAACTCCGTTCGTAATTAAGTTGGTAAACGAGACAACGGGATACGTTCAGGGTGTCACATTCGGTCTGGATACAGCCAGTAGCATAATGGGCGGCGCAGCCGTACATGAGAACGGGGATGTCTTGTATCTTTCCCAAGTGGAAGTACGGAACGACATAGCCCCAAAAATGAAAGCACGTAGTGGAAACCGCAGAAATCGGCGCAACCAGAAAACCCGATATCGAAAAGTTAGATGGTTACACCGTGGAAATTCCATGAAAACGGAAAGGTTCTCCCCAACAATGAGAAGCAAGTTCGATACACACCTCAAAGAAGTAGCCTTTGTCAAGTCGATCTTGCCAATATCCAGGATAATCCTTGAGACTGGTACGTTCGATCCTCACGCCTTAAAGAACCCAGAGGTGCTACAGAACAAATCATTATACCAGAAAGGCGTCAACTACGGATTCGCAAACACCAAAGCGTATGTCTTATACCGGGACGGCCATATCTGCCAGTATTGCAAGGGCAAAACAAAAGACAAACGAGTTGAGGTTCATCATATCATCTACAGGAATAATGGCGGAAGCGATGAAGAATCAAACCTGACCACCTTATGCAAGACAGATCATGATGCCTTGCATAAGAGCGAAATTTCACTCAAAGGCGGTAAGAAGCGCGGACAACTCAGTCATGCTACGCAGATGAATAGTATCCGTGTTCAGTTATTAAGGGCGCTCCCCGCAGCAGAGGAAACCTTTGGGTTTATAACCAAAGAACACCGACAGTTGATAGGTTTACCCAAAGAACATTATTTTGATGCGGCAGCAATTGCCAGCCAGGGCAACCCTGTCAATTTTCGAACAACAACAGTTTTACACAAGAAGAGCATATCTGATGGTGATTACCAACAGACAAAGGGTGTACGTTCGGAGCAACGGATTCCCACCGGCAAGATACATGGTTTCAGGAAGTTTGATAAGGTGAAATATTCAGGAAACGAGTATTTCATTAAAGGAAGAATGTCCACAGGATACGCAATTTTAATGAATATTTCCGGGAATAAGACTGATTTAAAACCGATCCCTAAATTTGACAGAATGGAACGGATAAGTGCAAGAAAATCATGGATTATATCTCAAAAAATCATAGCAAGTTCTTAATTATGGTGCATTCAATTGAAAAATATATCCAGAGTCAAGGCTAACTGATGGCTTACATCCCCTACCCTGAAGGGATAGGGGTTTTACGCCATTATTATAAAAAATATAGTATAAATAATAGAGAAAAACTAAGTATGCATAAAAAAGATTATGAAAATTATCCTGCACTATAAAATTTATATTTTGATAGATTAACAATAGATGAATTACCAAGGTTAAATGATGATGGAATTAACTTAGATGTAAAATGTAAGTATTGTGGTAAGTATTTTATTCCAACTAATTGGTCTGTAAAAGGTAGAATAAGGGCTTTATCTGGAACTGTATCAGGAGATAGATCTTTATATTGCTCAACTGGTTGTAAAGACTCTTGTCCTATTTATGGTCAAATTAAATATCCTAAAGGTTTCAAAAAAGTTACTGCAAGAGAAGTAGATCCAATACTTAGACAGATGTGTTTTGAACGAGATAATTGGGAATGTCAAATTTGTGGATTATCTACTGAAGAAGTAACTCTGCATTGTCATCATATAGAAGGTTATACACATAATCCATTATTAGGCAATGACATAGACAATGTTATTACACTTTGCAAACCGCACCATAAGGAAGTACATAAATTACCTGGTTGTAATTATCATGAACTTAAATGTAATAGGGAGGAATAAAAATGAGTACAAGAAGTATAACAGCAATATTAGATGAAGATGGTAGAGAAATAGTAGTTGTATATAATCAACATGATGGGTATCCATCAGGATATGGTTTAGAACTTGCAAAATTTCTATCAGGGTTTAAAGTTACAAATGGTATATCAGCTAATAATGAGAGCAAGAAAACTGCTAATGGTATGGAATGTTTAGCTGCTCAATTGGTTGTTCATTTTAAAACTGGAGTAGGTGGTGTATATTTATATACTGCTAAGACTCGTAGAATGGGTGATGAATTTTTATATGAAATTTCACTTGACAATTCTAAATTAATGATTAAGTTATTTAAATCAGATCTTGGTACCTATCCTGATTTATATTCAGAAATATTTTCTGGCACGCCCGAAGAATTTTTATTAAATTTTGAACAAGAGGTAACGTAATGGGGTTAACTTATAACAAACAATTTAAGTCAAAAGATAGAATGATAACACCATCTGGTCCAAGGGATAGACAAGTAAAACATACTAATCAAATTATGGGACCAGATCAATCATTAATAAATGAACTTAAATCTCACATTAATAGCTTTCAGGAACAACTACAAAGTAAATCATCCAGTTCTGGTTATACTGAAGATGATTTGAACGCAGAGATTGAAAAAGCTATTAAAACTGAAACAGCATCACTAAAAATTAAACATGAATCAGAAATAAACAAACTTGTTAGTAAGATAGAGTCGTTAGAAAAAGAAGTAAAGCATAAGGATGAGATGATACAATACTTAAAAGAGTTAAAAAGTAGTGGTTTAGTATCTTATGAGAACGATCATCATGATCGTACTCTTGAAAGTAATTTTCGTCCTAAGATGCAAGAAATATATATTGACCCATCTGAATCAACCGGTAAAATGGAGGGTCATATTACTATAGCAGATGAACCTGCAACTAATTCAGATAATATGCTTAACAAAGTTAGTAAGTTAAAATGTTTACTTGGTAAACTACCAGATAAAAAATATTAAAGGAGATATAATATGAAGCGAGTTGGTATAGATTTAGGAACTAATTCATTGTGTTCGGCAATTGCAATTAATGAAGTAGATGCTCCAACATTTAAATTGGAGAGAGATTGTTTTTACATAATTAAACCAAAGACAGACGTTAATAGAAGTAGTATTAAAATGTCGTTGGATAAAAGAGGAGTAAAGTATGTTATAAATGAGGATGATACATATATAGTAATTGGTCATGATGCTTTGGACATAGCTATAGAAAGAAATGACGTTGTACAACGACCTATGCAAAAAGGAGTTATTTCTCCTAAAGAAAAAACTTCCTTACCAATGCTAAAGTTAATGATAGAAAATATGATAGGAAAAGGTGATGCTGGTGATGTGTGTATGTACTCTGTTCCTGCTAAACCTATTGATGGAGATTTTGATATCGTTTATCATTCTGAGATTATGCGATTATGTCTTACACAAATGGGTTATGAGGCTAAACCCATCAACGAAGCTTATGCTGTTGCTTTAAGCGAATTATTAGATGATGAATTGACAGGAATAACTCTTTCTTTTGGCGCAGGACAAACAAACGTATGTGTAGTTCTTGGAGGAGATCCACTAATAGAATTTTCCCTGGCGAGAGGAGGAGATTACATAGACCAGTCAGTAAGTAATGCTTTAGATATTCCATGCAGCATAGTACAGTTAGATAAGGAAAGCGGTACTGATTTATATAATCCAGGATCAAAATTAATGGAAGCAGTATCAGTTTATTATACGTCGTTGTTAAATTACGTGTTTAATAATATTGTATATGAGTTAAAGAAACGTGAAAAAGAGATTCCATTATTTAAGAAACCAATCCCAATTATAGTATCTGGTGGTTTATCTTTAGCAATTGGGTTTGTACAAAAGGTAGAAGAAGTTTTAGGAACAATTAATTTTCCAATAAAGATAAAAGAAGTTAGACGGGCAGTAGATCCTATGAAGGCAGTAGCACAAGGCGCACTTTTAGCTACTACTATTTAACTAACCTGATCTAATATAGAGGAGTATTAATAATATGGCAAATTTTGATGAAGCATATTTAATTACCATGAATATTGAAGGTGGATGGGATAATGATTTAGCTGATAATGGTAAAGAAACATATAAAGGTATTTCTAGAAAATTCCATCCCTCATGGTCAGGATGGTCAATTATAGATAATTTAAAACTTAAACCTGGATTTCCAAATACAGCATATAGCAATGATAATCTAAATTCTAAAGTAAAAGAATTTTATAAGATTACTTTCTGGGATATTAATTCATTAAGTGAAATACAGTCACAAGTTGTTGCTAATGAATTATTTGATATTGGCGTTAATATGGGAACTCCTAAAGCAGCAAAATTTTTACAAACTTCATTAAATGTTTTAAATAAAAATGGAGCAACGTATCCAAATGTAGCTGAAGATGGTAAAATGGGGGCAGGAACTTTAAAAGCTTTTAAAATATGCATTAATTCAGTAGGTGAAGATGTTATTTATAAGATATTAAATATCCTTCAGGGACAATTTTATATTGATATTATGTTGCATGACCC